>OEQQ01000093.1_pt1 | contig 22191 bp, 17 predicted proteins | sample 1539741 | NCBI WGS metagenome assembly OEQQ01 (sample SAMEA3891876, study PRJEB23780) | metagenome | biome: terrestrial biome; feature: animal house; material: Caecal content | place: Italy | collected 2015-05-05
CCGTCCCGGATGCCGCACCAGACGCGGATGCGGGCGCCTTCCGGGGAATAAAAGACCGCGTTGGAGAGCAGATTTTCCACCGCTTTTCCCAGGAGGGAAGGATCTCCGGTCACGAAAACGTCCGGATCCAGGGAGGAGACCAGCGTTTGACTGCGCAGGTCCAGCAGTTCCGCGTCCAGGTCCAGCTGCTGCCGAATCAGGGAGGAGAGATCCACGCGCTGCTGCCGGATCGGCACGGAACCGGATTCCATGCGGGAAATGGTCAGCATTTCCCGGATCAGGTTTTCCATCCGGCCGGCGACCTGGAGGGAGCGGAGCAGATACCTGTCCCGGTTTTGATAAACGTCTATGCCTTCCAGCATTCCGGCCAGCTGCCCTTTCAGGATGGTGAGCGGGGTCTTCAGTTCATGGGACGCGGCGGAGAAAAAAGCCGTCCGGCGGCGGTCGGCTTCCCGTTCCCGCTCCACCTCTCCCTGCAGGCGAAGATTGGCGCTCTCCAGCTCCTTTAAGGCGGAGGACAGCCGGCGCGACATCCGGTCCAGGCTGTTCCCCAGCTTTCCGATTTCATCCGGGCGCTGCAGACCGCATTCCCAGCCGAAATCCAGCCCGGCCATCTTTTCCGCGATGGCGCTGAGGCGGAGGATGGGGCGGGTGATGGACCGGGAGTAAATCAGCGCGCACAGCAGGGACAGGAGCAGCAGCACAAAAAACAGCCAGGGAGCCATCCGGATCATGGCCTGCACCGCCAGATTTTGCGCCTGCATGCGGGGAATGACGGAGAGGGTACAGGTTTCGTCCCGATCGGCAAACCGGACGTCTGTGCTGATGGTGGTCCGTTCGGACATGGCGACGTTGACGAAGGCATCCGTTTCCTTTTCATCAGTTTCATAAGCGGACCAGGTAACGGATGCCGCGCTTTCTTCGGAGGGCTGTTCGACGGTGAGGCGGGAGGAGGTGGTCGCCAGCGATCCGTCGGGAAAGGTCAGCACCACGTCCGCGCCGCAGGAGCGGATGAATTCATCCAGCAGGGGGCCGCAGTCCCTGAAATCCGTTTGGCTCAGGGTTTCTGCCAGGGCGTTCGTCCGGCGGACCAGATCGTCGCTGACTGCGGCGGACCAGGTGATGGGAGTCACCCAGGCGATGAGGCCGAAGGTGATGGAAAGGGCCCCGAAGAGGAGGAGGGCGGTGGTGAAAAAGATGCGGGCCGTCAGGCTTTCACGGATTTTCTTTCGCAGCACGATATCCCACCCCCCTTACCGTTTCGATATAATCCCGATTCAATTTGTGCCGGAGGTTCTTAATGTGGCTGTCCACCACGCGCTCATCCCCGTAAAAATCGTATCCCCACAGTTTCACCAAAAGCATCTCCCGGGTGAAAACGCGCCCGGGGGAGGCCAGAAACGTATGCAGCAGTTCGAATTCCTTGGCGGTCAGATCCAGAGAGCGGCCCTCCAGCAGAACTTCTCTGGTATCCGCATCCAGCGTCAGATCCCGGTAATGCAGAGCGCTTTTTGCCGGTTCTGAGCTCCTTAGCAGGATCACGCGGATCTTTTCCAGCAGGACGGTCATGGAGAAGGGCTTGGTCACATAGTCGTCGATGTCCATGCCGTACCCTTTCAGCTGGTGTTCCTCTTCTTCCAGGGCCGTGAGCATCAGGATGGGGACCCGGGACTGTTTCCGGATCAGCTCGCATACGCCGAAGCCGTCGATTTTGGGAAGCATGATGTCGAGCAGGACGAGATCGAAGGAACCCTGCTGAAACATGGAAACGGCTTCCACTCCGTCCCCGGCCGCCGCGGGCATATATCCGGCGTCCTTTAACCAGGCGCAGAGCAGTTCCTGAATATCCGGTTCATCTTCCACGATTAAAATTTTTTTCATAAGCAATCACCGTCTGCAGTATAGCACGGATTTATGAATTTCCTGTGGAGAAATCCGAAAAAGCAGAAGTTTTGGCAGGGTTTCAAAGCTTGCCGCCGGCCGCAGGAAAACGTATAATGGAAAAAAGAGAGAAAGGGACCGGGGACGAATGAGAAGAAAGCTGTTGATTTGCGCCGTAACCGTTGTGTTGGGAGCGGCCTGCGCGGGATGCGGATGCGGTTCCGCCTTATATACGCTGGCTGAGCTGGCGAAGAGCGCTGTTTCGGACGAGCCCTACGTCAGCTACGAGGAAAAGATTTACCTCGAAACGGTGGAGGCGTTTTTGGAAGCTTCCGAAGCCGGAGACAAAAAGGCCATCCGGAAACTGTTTTCCAAAAACGTTCGAAAGAGCGATGGAGATCTGGACAGACAGATCGATCTGTGGCTGGAAGAATACCCCGGAAATGTAAACCCAAGAATTGATACAAGAAAATGCGGTTGTCAGATTGAGAAAGTGGCTTGAAATCAAGGGATTTCAGAAAACAAAGGCTTTACGCTGACTCTTTCTTTATGCTCACGGTGGGCGGAAGCTGTGGCAACACCGAAAGTGGAAACGACAACAGCAGAAAACCACCTGACAACTGATATGATACCCTCAAGTAGGACACTAAAATATAAAAAACCTACTTGGGGGTATTTTATGTCCAGAAAAAGTAAGATTGATGCACTGGAGAAAGTAAAAATTGTAGTGCAGTATCAAAAACTCGTGATAACAGTTTTAAGGTATCTGTATTTGGCTGCGTTTCGCCTGTTTCCCAACGACTAACCGCTTGTCGGGTAACTTGCACACGCACTGCCACTTGTTCTTGTGTAAGATTGTTTTTCTCGCGTAAATTTTTAAGAATATCTTGTATTTCCATGCCCGTCCCTCCTAAAGGATGTTTTTTACTCATTATAGCCTTAAAACATGGTTTTAACAAGCAACTCGCTGTTGCTACGGAATAATGGGCTGCTGTCTATCAAATTCTTGTGTTACTTTATGGCACATGAGCATTGTATTACGGCATGGCGCACCTCTCCCTTAGCATGGACGAGGTGTGGCTCATGCCGTTTGGCCTGCGTATGGATTTTGGGAGTGCTACAGGCAGTTTTTGGGGCTTGCAAAGCCAACGCAGGAACTGACCATTGACGATGTGATCCCATACGGAATTTAAAGTTTTTGTGAATGTATTGCTTTTGTCAGCACGTTAGTGTATAATATAGATGAAGTTGGAAACACTGAATCCGGAAAGGAGTTTTCGATATGGCAAAATCAGCAAACCTTTATGCACGAATTGAGCCGGATGTAAAAGAACAGGCGGAAACCATTTTAAACGCCCTGGGCATTCCTGCATCCAATGCCATCACCATGTTCTATAAACAGATCATTCTCCACAATGGTCTGCCTTTTGATGTGAAGCTGCCGGAGCATCCTCTGGATATCAGCCGCATGACGGCCGAGCAGCTAAACGCAGAACTGGAGAAAGGATATGCGGCTATCCAGGCGGGACGCACGCGCCCGGCTTCGGAAGTCTTTGCCGACATCCGTAAGGAATACGGCGTATGAACTATGAAGTGCGACTGACAATCGAAGCAGAGAATGACCTTCGCGGTATTTTCGAGTATATTGCCTTCGAACTTCAATCACCGCAAAATGCCGCAGGTCAGCTTGACCGGCTTGAGCAGAGCATTATGGTTCTGGATCAGATGCCGGAGCGGTTTCGTGTGTACGAAAAAGAGCCGTGGCACAGCCGCAATCTCCGTATTATGCCGGTGGATAACTATCTTGTGTTCTACATACCGAACCATGAGGAGCATACTGTCAAGGTTATGCGTGTGATGTATGGTGGACGGGATATTGCCAAGCAGCTAAACCGGCTTTTGTAACCCTATAACTATGTGAAGAGTCGAGAAATCGGCTTTTTTCTTTTGCCTGGAGAAATCCGGGCTTTTTTTATGCGCTCATGCAGGAAGGGGGTGTGGCCCATAGCAGATATGAAAAACAACATGGAAAAGTTGAATGGATGGCTGCATCGAAGGATACGAATGTGTATCTGGAAACAATGGAAGCCGCCCGGAACACGGAAGCGGGGTGCTGCAAAGCGCTTTAACAAAACAAAGGCTGACAGGATGGGGATTCTATGATTTATCCACAGCCTGTCACTCCCTCCTGCTCGAGTTAAATTCACAAATTTATCAAAAAAAATCAAAAACTATCCAAATAGAAATTGAAATGGTGGTCATACAATGGTAAAATACTGAAAAGATCGATTCAAATGCGACGGCCGGAGGAACTGCGCCGAAACGGGGCAGATTTCCGGCGAAAACGCTTCGACAGGAGGAGAAGATGGGACTTCATTTTGCGAACGGGTACGACGGATTGAAGGAGCTGTCCGCCCGCGTGGAGAAACGGCAGGGGGCCGGCGGGCTGAAGGTGGTCTGGAAGGACGGCGAGGGAAGCGTCGAATGCGGCCGGGACTGCGAATATTACAGGGGCCTGGGATGGATCCGCCAGTGGATGCAGGAAGGGAAGACGGAAGGATACCGGGAGGAAAACAGGGGCTTTGAACATCTGACCTACATGGTGGACTGTTCCCGCAACGCGGTGCCCTCCGTCCCGTTTTTGAAGGAACTGCTGGTTTCCATGTCCCTGATGGGATACGACCGGCTGATGCTGTATACCGAGGATACCTATGAGATCGAAGGCAGGCCCTTTTTCGGATGGATGCGGGGGCGCTATACGAAGGAGGAGCTGCGGGAGCTGGACGATTACGCCCTGTCTCTGGGGATCGAGCTGGTGCCCTGCATTCAGACCCTGGCCCACTTAAACGCCATTTTCCGCTGGAAAGCGTTCTCGGGCGTCCACGATACGGCGGACATTCTGAGCACCGGGGAGGAAGAGACCTACGCCCTCATCGAGGACATGGTGCGCACCTGGGCGGAAACGGTCCGGTCCCGGGTGATCAACATCGGCATGGACGAGGCGGAGATGATCGGGCGGGGCGCGTATTTAAACCGCTACGGCTATCAGGACCGGCTCTCCATCATGGAGAAGCATTTGAAGCGGGTGCTTTCCATCTGCGAAAAATACGGTTTTACCTGCATGATGTGGAGCGATATGTTTTTCAAGCTCCTCTCCGGGGAAGGGTATCACAGCGAAAACGTGAAGATTTCCGAAGAGGTGCGCAGCCGGATTCCCCAGAACGTGGAGCTGATTTACTGGGACTACTACAGCAGGGATGAAAATACATACCGCCGGATGCTCGCCAACCATCAGAAGCTTTCCGACCGGGTGGGGTTCGCGGGCGGCGCCTGGAAATGGAACGGCTACGCGCCGCTTCTGCATCACAGCGTGCAGGTTTCCCGCATCGCCCTGGCGGTCTGCAGGGAATTTTCCGTCGGCAACGTGATGGTCACGGGCTGGGGCGACGACGGAGGGGAGGCCGCTCAGGCGGCAGTGCTTCCCGTACTGAGCCTGTACGCGGAGGGCTGCTATGCGGACCGGACGGACGACGCCTGGCTTTCGGAGCGGATGAAGGCCTGCACCGGGGAGAGCTACGAAGATTTTCTCCTGCTGGATCTGCCGAACCTGACGCCGGACAATCCCTGTCCGGGAAGGGTCAGCGTGGGGCCGGCAAAATACCTGCTGTATCAGGACGCCCTTCTGGGGATTTACGACCGGCATGTGGACGAAGAGACGTTTCCGGCCCACTTCGCTGCAGCGGCGTCGCAGCTGCAGCAGGCGGCCCTGCGCTCCGGACGATACGGATATCTGTTTGGCGCCCTGTCTGCCCTCTGCAGCGCCCTGGAGGTCAAGTGCGATCTGGGCGTGCGGCTGGTCCGGGCCTATGAGGCAGGGGACAACGATGCCCTCAAAGAGCTGGCGGACCGGGCGGGCGAGGCCGCGGGGAGGACGGAAGACTTCCGTCAGGCCATGCGGGCCCAGTGGTTTGCGGAAAACCGCCCCTTCGGCTGGGAGGTGCTGGACGTCCGCCTGGGCGGGGTGAAAGCACGGCTGGAATCCGCGAAATGGCGGGTGACGGATTATCTGGAAGGAAGGGCTGCGCGCCTGGAGGAACTGGAAGAACCCAGGCTTTTGCTGGACGAACGGGATAATCCGGGCCACAGGACGCTGCCCTTGAGCGACAACAACTGGAAACATATCGCCACGGCCTGCGTGATGTGACGATCGGGAGCGGCGGTTCGGCTTTCCGGCCGGATCGCCGCAGCAGAGCGCATCCCCATGCGGATGCAGGACGAGAAAGGAGACAAAAGGGATGAAACTAATGGAGCATGTATACCAGGTGGCGGGAGTTTCCCTTTCCCACTTTTATGACGCCACGTCCTATCTGATCGAGGGAGAGGACGGCCTGTATCTCATCGACTGCGGCACGCCGGACGGGTATGAGCAGATCCTTTCCAATATCCGGGCGCTGGGCTTTCGCCCGGAGGATATCCGGATCGTTTACGGCACCCACGGGCACTACGACCACGTGGGCGCCGCCGCGCTGTTTCAGAAGGATTTCGGCTGCCGCCTGTATCTGCACGGGGCGGACAGAGAGCAGGTAGAGGAAGGGGACGGCGTCCGGACTACGGCGGAACTTCTGTACGGACGCGAATTTCCGCCCTGCAGGGTGGACGGCCTTCTGGAGGACGGACAGAAGATCGATTTCGGAAACGGCGTTTCCATGGAAACGCTTCACACTCCGGGCCATACGGCGGGCAGCGTCTGCTTCGCCATGGACGTAAACGGCTTTTCTTTCCTCGTGGCGGGGGACACGCTTCATGGCGGGTATTCGGACAAAATCGGCTCCGACGAAGGGGTTTGGAAAGCGAGCCTGGATAAGCTGACGGCGCGCCATTTCGACGGATATACCTTCGGCCACATGGGGGCTACGGTCATCTGCGACGCCGACGCGCGCATCGCGGAGCTCAAAAAACAGTTCGCAACCTATTACAATCCCTGGTTCAAGGCCATGAAGGATACGTTCCGCTACGCATAGGAGGGTTTATGACACAGAGAACTTTGTATATGATCGGCAATTCGCACATCGACCCCGTCTGGTTCTGGGACTGGGACGAGGGGCTGCAGGAGGTGAAGGCCACCTTCGCGTCGGCTCTGGACCGGCTGCGGGAGTACCCGGAAGCGAAGTTCACCTCCACCTCCTCCGCTTTCTTCGAATGGATCGAAGCGGTGGCGCCGGAGATGTTCGAAGAGATCCGGCAGCGGGTGAAGGAAGGGCGCTGGGAGCTCACCGGCGGCTGGTTTCTGGAGCCGGACTGCATCCTTCCCTGCGGCGAAGCCTTCGTGCGCCAGGGACTTTACGGGCAGCGCTATTTTCGGGAAAAGTTCGGCGTCCCCTGCCGCACCGGCTCCAATGTGGACAGCTTCGGCCATAATCCCATGCTGCCGCAGATCTTAAAAAAGAGCGGGATGGACGAATACGTGTTCATGCGGCCGAGGCTGGATACCCCTCTTTTCGTCTGGGAGAGCGCGGACGGCAGCAGGGTCAACGCCATCAGCCTGCCCAGCGAATACACCACCTGGTTTTACGGGCCCACGAAGACGGCGGTGGAAATGGCGGATCAGGCGGCCGAAAAGGCCGGGCTTTCCTCCATGGCCTGCTGCTACGGGGTGGGAAACCACGGCGGCGGCCCCACCGTGGAGAACGTGCGGGCCATCCTGCGCCTTCGTGAGGAGAAGCCGGAACTTTCCATGCCCTTCGGCTCGTTCCGGGAGTTTTTCGACAGCCTGACGGAGGCAGAAAAGGGCGGGCTGCCCGTGCGCCGGGAATTTTTCGACGGGGTCAATACCGGTTGCTACAGCATGGACAGCAGGCTCAAGAGGGCAAACCGCCGGACGGAAGGGAGGCTTCTGGCGGCGGACTGCATGGCGTCCATGGCGTCTCTGTTTTCCGGAAAGCCGGTGAAAGCAGCCCGAAAGGACGCCATGAAGCGGCTCTGGAAAACGCTGCTGTTCAACCAGTTCCACGACACGCTGGGCGGCACCACTATCAAGCCCGCCAGGGACGAAGCCATTGCGCAGATGTCCGGAGCGGGGGCGGAGGCGAAAAAGCTGTGGGTGGCCTGCATGCAGGAGATCATGGGCGGACTGGACACCCGGGGAGAAGGCTTCCCTCTGTTCGTGTTCAATCCTGCCGGCGCGGATTACGACGGCCCGGTGGCGGCGGAGCTGGACTGGTTTTGCCAGGACGGGCTGATTTTGCGGGATCCTCAGGGAAAGGAGATCCCGTATCAACGGGTGCATACCATGGCGAAGGTGCGCAACTACAACCTCGGCGGCAGGAGGGGAATCGTCTTCGACGCCCATGTCCCCGCGCTGGGGTTTGCGGTATACCGGACGCTGATCGGGGAGTCCGGCCTGTGCAGCGACTCCAGGGACAGCGGCGGCGCGAAGCTGAAGGCGGCGGTGATGGAAAACGAATCCCTGCGGGCTGCCTTCGATGAGACGGGGGCGCTGTGCAGCCTGTACGATAAGAAAAACGGCTATGAAGCCCTGTCCGGCCCGGTGACCTTCCCCCTCTGGGCGGACGAACGGGACTGCTGGGGCGGAGATCAGGGAAGGCCCTTCGAACCGCGGAATGAGAAGCTTGAGCCCGAATCCCTGGAGCTTGTGGAACAGGGGAGCCTGCGCCAGGTGGTGCGGGCTGTTTACCGGCTGGGCGGCAGCGTCCTGCGCCAGGATTTCATCCTCTATCACAATACGGACTACGTGGAAGTGCTCAACCGGCTGTTCTGGGACCGGGAGTGGCAGATGCTCAAGATGGAGCTGCCCCTTTCGGCGAAGGCGGAATCCGTATTCCGGGAAGCTGCCTTCGAGAGCGCCTGCACGCCCATAGCGGAGGGCCAGGAATACAGCATGCACCGGTTTGTGGACATAACCGGGGCGGACGGGGCGGGGCTGTGCGCCGCCAACGACGGCAAATACGCCTTCAGCGTGGAAGGAAACCGGCTCTGTTTCCCCATCGCCCGCAGCGCCATCTACGCCCAGGGCAACGGGGTGAACTGGTACAATCCCATCGAGGGATACGATTATACGGATCTGGGAAAACAGGAGTTCACCTTCCTGCTGTCGCCTCACGGCGCGGCTTTGGAGAACTCTGACCGCTACCGGCTGGCGCGGCTGGCGCAAAAGCCGCTGCTGATCACGACGGATTGCCGCCATCCCGGAGCGCGGTCTCTGACGGTATGGCGCGGCGTCCGGATCGAAGAGGACAACGTGGAGGCGGGCTGCATCAAGGCCGCGGAGGACGGGGACGGGCTGATTTTGCGCCTGTTCGAAACGCAGGGGAAAAAGACGGACGGCGTCCTTTGGGTCAACGGAAAAGCCTACGACTATGAAATCGGCGCCCATGAGATCTTAAGCCTTTTGATTTCGCCCGGCCGGGAGAGGGCGGCCCGGGTGAACCTGCTGGAGGAGGACTGCTGATGAAACGGGCTGTCCGCGGGAAAAAAACACGGGAGAAAAAAGATATGGACGGGAAAAAATACGACATGATCGGTTATACCCACATCGATCCGGTGTGGCTGTGGAACCGGGCGGAGGGAATGCAGGAGGTAAAATCCTCCTTCGCCTCCGCCCTGGACCGGATGGAGGAATTCGGGGACTTTAAGTTCAGCCAGACGAGCATCGCCTTTCTGGCCTGGCTGAAGGAAAACTGCCCCTGGCTGTTCGAAAAAATCCGGGAGCGGGTGAAGGAAGGGCGCTGGGAGATCCAGGGCGGCATGTGGGTGGAGCCGGACTGCGACCTGCCCTCCGGGGAAGCGCTGATCCGGCATCATCTGTACGGGAAGAGCTTCGTGCAGCGGGAGTTCGGGAAAGAGGTGACGGTGTCCTTCAATCCCGACAGCTTCGGCCACGGCGCCAATCTGCCCGCCATTTTAAACGGCTGCGGCATTCGTTCCTACATCGCTTCCAGGCCGGACAAAAAGACGGTGCCCCTGCCCGCCATGTTCGTCTGGAAATCCCCGGACGGCAGCCGGGTTGCTGCGGAGCGCACCGGAGGGGAATATATGGCCTGGACAAGGCCTGCCCTGGAGTTCAACTTAAAGGAGAGCGAAGAGGGGCTTGACGAAATCGGCTACGACCGGATGGCGGTTTTCTACGGGGTGGGAAACCACGGCGGCGGCCCCACCATCGAGAACATCCGCACCATCTATGAAATGCGGGGGGAATATCCGGCCGGAACACTGGATTTTTCCACCATGGAAGAGTTTTTCAAAAAAGTGGAGCCCGATAAGCTGCCCGAAGTCACGGGGGAGCTGGGGCGGATTTACTACGGTTGCTACAGCTCCGACCGGGAGATCAAGCAGAAGAACCGGAGGGCGGAGTGGACGCTGCAGAAGGCGGAGGCCATGTCCGCCATGGCCTCCCGCATGGGGGTCAAAAGCTGGGAAACCCCGGTTCAAAAGCTGGAATACGCCTGGAAGGAAACGCTGTTCAATCAGTTTCACGATGTGCTGGCGGGAACCAGCATCGAGCCCGCCCGGGCTCAGGCCTGCCGGGAGTTCGACGCGGCGATTTCCATGGCGGAGCGCGTGATCTTCGACGGGGTGCAGGCTGTCGCCAACGGGCTGGATACCAGAGGAGACGGATTCCCTCTGGTGCTCATCAACCCCTCCGGACAGCCCTTCGAAGGGGTCTTTGCGGCGGACGTTTACGTGCCCAGGGCGCAGAAAAAGCCGCTGCGGATGCGGGATCCCAAAGGGGTGGAGATCTTTTGCTGCGAAACGCAATACCGGAACTTTTCTCCGGACAGCAGGAAGGGCATCCTCTTTTTTGCGAAAATCCCGGCCTGGGGTTACAGCGTGTACCGCGTCATCGGGGAAGGCCCCAACGAAATGGAGCAGCCGTCCTGCATCGCGGCGACGGAGCGGATGCTGGACAACGGCGTGATCAGGGTGGAGCTGGACGAAGTCACGGGATGCCCTTCCAGCCTGATCAAAAACGGGAAGGAGCTGCTGGAAGGGCCCTGCAGCGTCCGGGTCTTTTACGACGACCGGGGCGCCTGGGGGGAGGACGTCTGGGAGGAAAAGTCCCTGGGCCGGTTTGAAGCGGCGAAAATCCGCGTGATGGAGGCAAACCCTCTGCGGGCCATCGTCCGCGCCCTTATGACCTTCGAGCGGTCCGAACTGCGCATCGACTATATCCTGGAGCGGGGAAGCGACGTGCTGAAAATGGATGTGCGCCTGCACAACATGGAAAAGCACCGCCAGATCTGCCTGTGCGTTCCGGTAAAGGCCCAGAACCCGGATGTGAGGACGGAAACGGCGTTCCTTTCGGAACACAAGATTTCCTGCGCCGATCCCAACCGGGAACACTATCAGCACCGCTTTGCGGACGTGAGCGATTCGGACGGCAGCGGCATCGCCCTGCTCAACGACGGAGTTTATGCCTGCCAGCAGACGGGATCGGAATACCGGCTGATCCTTTCCCGCAGCAGCGTCCATGCCAGAGGGGGAAAAGGCCCCCTTTCGGAGGACCTGGAGCATCCGTTCATGGATCAGGGCGTCTGGGATTACCGGATCCGGATGATCGGGCACGACGGGGCCCTTTCCAACGGGCGCCTGTTTGCGGAGGCGGATCTTTTGCATATGCCGCCGGAATATCTGGGGGACAGCAACCACCCGGGAGAAAGGTGGCAGCGCGCGGGAGCGCTGCTGGAGACGGAAACGAAAAACGCGCAGGTTTCCTGCGTCAAGCAGGGGCTGGAGCATCCGGACGAGCTGGTGATCCGTGCCTTCGAAACGGAAGGAAACGGCGGAAGCGTAAAGATCTGCTGCGGGGACGAAAGCTGGCAGAGCGAACTGGGGCCTTATCAGATCAAGACGGTGAAGCTGACGGCGGACGGCTTTGTGGAGTGCGATCTGCTGGAGCGCCCGACGGGCGAAAAGGAACGGGAAGATGGAAGCGGAAAAACCAGTCTTTAGCAACCGGGCGCTGCGCGCCCTGATCATCCCGCTGGTGCTGGAACAGATTCTGGGGCTGACGGTGGGCATGGCGGACTCCATCATGGTTTCCAGCGCGGGGGAGGCGGCGGTATCCGGCGTCTCCCTGGTGGACTCCATCAACATCCTGCTCACCAATCTGTTCAGTTCCCTGGCCACGGGAGGGGCGGTGGTGGCCGCCCACCGGCTGGGGGAAAAGAAAGGGGAAGCCGCCAGACGCACGGCGGATCAGCTGCTTTTGTGCGTCTCGGGCATCGCGCTGATCATCGCCCTGTTTTCCCTGGCCTTTAACCGGCTGATCCTGGGGCTGATCTTCGGAAACGTGGAAGCGGACGTGATGGAAAACGCGGTGATCTATTTTTATCTCACCGCCCTGTCCTTCCCCTTTCTGGGGATCTATAACGCCAGCGCGGCGCTGTGCCGGGCCATGGGGAATTCCAGGGTCACCATGGTGATTTCGATTTTGATGAACGCGGTGAACATCACCGGCAACGCCTTTTTTATCCTGGCCCTTCGCTGGGGCGTGTTCGGCGTGGCCCTTTCCACCCTCCTGTCCAGGATTTTGGGCGCGGCCATCATGTTCTGCATTCTGAGAGACGAAAAGCGCCCGATTCATTACAGCGGAAGGATCGCACTGCGTCCGGATTTTAAAATCGTAAAGAATATCCTGCGGGTGGGCGTGCCCACCGGGCTGGACAACTGCATTTTCCAGGTGGGGAAAATCCTGGTGCAGAGCCTGATCGCCAGCCTGGGGACCACGGCCATCGCGGCCAACGCCATCGTGGGGACGGTAGCTGGAATCGCGGTGATTCCCGCCTCCGCCATGGGCATCGCCATGATCACCGTGGTGGGGCAGGCGCTGGGCGCGGGCAGCGAAGAGCAGGCGAAATACTATGTGAAAAAGATGATGGGCTACGCCTATCTGTTTATGGCCATCCTGAATCTGGGCCTCATCGCGTTCGCCGGCCCCATCGCCGGCCTGTACCGGGTGACGGAGGAAACCAGAAGGCTGGCGGCGGGGATCATCGTGTTCCATTCGGTCTGCGCTACGGTTCTGTGGCCCACGGGATTTTCCCTGCCAAACGCCATGCGGGCCGCCATGGACGCCACCTTCACCATGGCAGTTTCCATCCTGTCCATGTGGACCTTCCGCATCGGCTGCAGCTATCTGTTCGTCAGCGGACTTCACATGGGGCTTTTGGGGATCTGGGCCGCCATGGGCGTGGACTGGATCTTCAGGTCCGCCTGTTTTCTGTGGCGGATGAGCGGGGGCAGATGGCTGAAGAACGCGCGGCAGGCGGAGTAGACGAAAAGGAGAGAATCGCATGAAAAAAATCAGCCTCAACGGCAGCGACTGGGTCTGCAAGGAATACGTGGGAGAGGACTGGGTCTGGAGAAACGGGGAGAAGCGGGGGACGAAGGACGTGCGCTGGTGGAAGGCGGCGAAAGTGCCCGGCAGCGTGGCGGACGATCTGTACGCGGACGGCGTGATCCCGGACCCCTGGTTTGAAAAAAACAGCCTCCTCATCGAGTGGATCCCGGAGCGCACCTGGATCTACCGGAAGGAATTTCAGATTTCGAAGGAGGACGCCGGAAAGCGCTTTTTCCTCCATTTCGAAGGGGTGGATTACGACGCGCATTTTTATCTGAACGACGCGTTTCTGGGAGAGCATCACAGCATGTATACCCCGGCGGTCTTCGACGTGACGGATCTGGTGGAGCCGGGGGAAACGAACCTTCTGGCCGTGGTGCTGGATAAGGCGCCGGACGAGCAGTGCCAGGTGAGCAAAACCCGCTACGTGAAAACTCACAAGAGCCGGATGACCTACTGGTGGGATTTCTGTCCCCGGATGATCCATCTGGGGATCTGGGACGACGTCTGGATGGAGGTGACGGAATCGGTGCGACTCTTTGCGCCGGACGTGGAGGTGAGCCTGACGGACGGATTTTCCCGGGCCCGGGTGTCCGGCAGCGTGGCGGCGGAAGGGGCCGGTTCGGTGAGCGTCCGGCTGCTGTCCGGCGAAACGCCGTCGGCCCGTCAGGACGTCCCGGTATCGGGAGGAAAGGCGGATTTTTGCCTGACCCTGGAAAACCCGCGGCTGTGGTGGCCCAACGGATACGGGGAGCAGCCCCTGTACACGCTGGAAATCGAGGCCCGGGGGGAAAACGGGGGTACGGATCTGCGGCGGGTGCGCATCGGCATCCGGGAGCTGAAGTTCGTGAAAAACGAGACGGAGGATGAGACGGCCCGGCCCTATACGGCCTGCGTCAACGGCAGAAGGATCTATTTAAAGGGATATAACTGGGTGCCCATGGATGCGATGTACGGGCCGAAACGCCCGGAAAAGCTGGTCCGCCTTCTGACTCTGGCCAGGGAAGCTCATGTGAACTGCCTGCGGGTCTGGGGCGGCGGCCTCATCGAGCGGGAGGAGTTCTACGACTTCTGCGACGAAAACGGCATCCTGGTCTGGCAGGAGTTCATCCAGTCCAGCTCCGGCATCGAAAACGAGCCGTCACGGGATCCGGAATTTCTGGAGCTGTTGCGGCGCGAAGCCGAAATCATTATCCCGCGCAAAAAGCATCACCCTTCCCTGGCCCTCTGGGGCGGGGGCAACGAACTCTCCGGCCCGGAAGATGCCATGATTTCCATGGAAGAGCCGGCGGTGCGGGTGCTGGCTGAGCAGGTGCGCCGACTGGATCCTTCCCGGCATTTTCTGGAATCCTCCCCCACCGGGCGGATATTCAACAACACGCTGGAAAACATCGAAAAGGATCCGGACGGGCTTCACGATGTGCACGGCCCCTGGGAGCATCAGGGGCTGACGGAGCAGTATGCGCTGTACAACGCGGGAACTTCCCTTTTATCCAGCGAATTCGGGGTGGAGGGCATGACGAACCTGTCCGCCCTGCGCAGGAACATGAAGGAGGAGCATCTCTGGCCCCCGTCCAGGGACAACGAATTCTATTTCCACAGGGGATCCTGGTGGAACAATTTTCCGCTGATGCAGCAGTGCTTCGGCGGGCAGCTGGGCGATATCGAAACCGCGGTGAAGGCCAGTCAGTTTCTGCAGTATGAGGGCTTAAAGTACGCGGTGGAAGCCAACCGGCGCAGGGCCCTGCGCTGCAGCGGAACCTTCCCCTGGCAGTTCAACGAGCCCTATCCCAACAACACCTGCACCTGCAGCGTGGACTACTACGCGGCGCCGAAACCCGCCTATTACGGTGTCCGGGCCGCTTATGCTCCGGAAAGCCTGACCGCCCGCTTCGATTCCCAGACCCTTTCCGGGCGGGAGAGCTTTGCGGCTTCCCTGTTCTGGCAGTCGTCCGCGGCGGACCGGGTGCCGGAGCGGATCACAGCCCGGGTGGTGGCCCAGGACGGGACGGTCTGCGCGCGGGAGGAGATTCTGACGGCGGGCCTTTTGGTGGAAGCGGAAAAGGCGGCCTGCGCGGGAACCGTTTCCTGCGCGGCCGAAAAGATCGGAACGGAAATCTTTTATCTGGCGCTGGAAGCCGTGGACGAAAGGGGAGCGGTGCTGGCGCAGAACCGCTACTGCTTTACGAAAACGGATCTGTCCGGGCTTTTGCGCCTGCCGCCGGCCCGGATCGAAACCGGGATGACAGAAACCCCAGACGGGTGTATTCTGGAAGTGAAAAATGCCGGAAGTTCGACAGCGGCGGGATTGTGGCTGGAGGACAAGGAAGCTCTGGACGGGGAAGAGAAGGGCTATCTGTATTTTGGCGAAAACTATTTTTACCTGTTCCCCGGCGAGAGCAAAACCGTGCGGATCGTCAGCACGAAAGGGAAGAAAGCTGCCGTGCGCGTCAGCGGCTTCAACGTGGAGGAGTGAGAAGATGCTTTTTTATAACGGGATCGCGTTCTGCGACGGAACATTTCAGCAAATCGACGTGCGCACGGGAGGGGATCGCATCGCGGAGACAGGCCCTTCCCTGAAACGGGCTGACGGGGAGGAAGCGGTGGATCTGCAGGGGATGTGGCTGCTGCCCGGCTTTTTCGACGTGCACACTCACGGCAGGGACGGGGCGGATTTTTCGGACGCGCCCGCAGAAGAACTGGTGCGCATCCGGGATTCCTACGCCCGCTGCGGCGTGACCTCCCTGCTGGCCACCACCATGACCATGGAAGAAAATTACAGCCGGGCCATGCTGAAACGGATCCGGACGGCCATCGAGGAGAAGTCCGACGGGGCCCGGATCTGGGGCATCAATCTGGAAGGGCCCTTCCTGGGCCCGGACAAAAAGGGCTGCCACGATCCGCAGTACCTGCGCAAACCGGACATCGCCTGGTTCGAGGAGCTGGACGGCTGCGCGGGCGGCCATATCCGGCTGGTGGATCTGGATCCGACGCTGGACGGAGCCATGGACTTTATCCGGGCCTTCGCCGGGAAGAAAAAGCTGTCCATCGCCCATACGGGCGCGGATTATGAAACCGCCTGCCTGGCGGTGGACGCGGGGGCGGACCATGTGACCCATCTCTACAACGCCATGAACGGCCTGAATCACAGGAAGCCCGGCGTGGTGGGAATGGTGCAGGACAGGGAAGTCTGGGCGGAGCTGATCTGCGACGGCGTCCACGTCCATCCGGCGGTGGTGCGCATGACCTTCGCCGCCGACGCGGGAAAGCTGTGCATCGTTTCGGATTCCCTCAGCGCCGCCGGGCTGGGGGACGGGATCTACAGCCTGGGAGGGCTGGAGGTTCACGTGACCGGCAGGCGCGCTGCGCTGGCCGACGGCACCCTGGCCTGCTCCGTCAGCGACGTGTTCGAGGAATGCCGCAACGTCATCTCCTTCGGCGTGGCGCCGGAGGCGGCCATTTCGGCGGCTTCCAGAAACCCGGCCAAAGCCATGGGGCTGGAGGGAGAAATCGGGGATATCCGGCCGGGCCTTCTGGCGGATCTGCTGGTGGTGACGCCGGACTTCGCGCTGAAGCGCGTTTATGTGGGAGGAAAAGAGATCAGATGAAATCCGTGGGAATCGATATCGGGACCACGTCCATCTGCCTGGTGGTCTATGACGGGGAGAAGGGTACGGTGGAAGGCAGCCGAAGCGCTCAAAACGCCTTTCTGCCGGGGACGTTCTGCCAGGATCCGGACCGGATCGCGGATGCGGTGATGGGGATGCTCCGGGAGCTGGAGCGCGAGTGCGGGCCGGTCTGCGCGGTGGGAATTTCCGCCCAGATGCACGGCATCCTCTACACCGATGCCGCGGGGCGGGCGGTGTCGCCCTTTTATACCTGGAAGGACGGGAGCGGGAACCTGCCCTTCGAGGACGCCACCTGGGCGGAAGTCCTGTCCCGGCGGACAGGACAGCGGATCCATCCGGGCTACGGGAGCGCCACCCATTTCTATCTGGGGCAGACGGGGCAGATCCCGAAAGAAGCGGTCTTTTTGTGCAACATCGGGGACTATGTGGCCATGCGCCTGTGCGACAGGGCCGTCCCCTGTCAGGACGTGTCCATGGCGGCCAGCCTGGGCGGCCTTTTGCAGGACAAGAGCGGCTATGATCTCAAAGCCCTTTCCGAAGCGGGCGTGCGCACGGAATTTTATCCGTCCGTATGCGGGGGCTTCGCCCCGCTGGGGACCTGGAAGGGGGCGAAGGTCTATCCCGCCGTGGGGGACAACCAGGCCAGCTTTTTCGCGGCGGCCGGGCGGGAGGAAGCGGCCGTCAGCGTCAACGTGGGGACGGGGTCCCAGGTATCGCTGTTTTCATCCGGACTGGCGGAGACGGCCTGCGGGGAGGTCCGGCCCTTTCCGGGCGGCGGCAGCCTGTATGTGCAGGCGTCCTTAAACGGCGGGAAGGTGTACGAAAAGCTGGCTTCCTTCTGGGAGGAAGCGGTGTTTTCCTTCACGGGGCAAAGGATCGACGCCTACGAGGGAATGCGGCGTCTGGGAGAGGAGCGGCAGGAGACCGGCCTTTTGGCGGATCCTCTCTTATACGGCAGCAGGGCCCGGGAAGGGGTGCAGGGCAGCATTTCGGGGATCACGGAACAGGACTTCCATCCGGGCGACCTGATCCGCGCCTGGGTGGCCGGCATGGCCCGGGAGCTGCACCAGCTCTATCTGGAATTTCCGGAATCGCTGCGGCAGGGCAGGAAATGGATCGTCGGTAGCGGAAACGGGATCCGCAAAAATCCCCTGCTCAGGCAGGAAATCGAAAAGGCCTTCGGACTGCCCCTTCGACTGAAGGAGATTCAGGAAGAGGCGGCTGCCGGGGCGGCCATGCTGGCGCACACTTTCTTTCGATATTCGTTGGGGGACATCCCTTCGATCCGGCGGAATACTTTCGTAAAATAGCTCTGATCGTCGTAGCCCACCATCTGGGAGATGTCCGTCAGGCGCAGGTCCCCGGAGCGGATCAGCTCTTTGGCCTTCGTGATGCGCACGTTGTTCAGGTACCGGTTGAAGCTGGTGCCGGTTTCCCGGGAGAAGATCCGGCTTAGGTAGTCCGGCGACAGAAACAGGGCCCGGGCGACGGATTCCAGCGTCAGATGATCCGCGTATCCGGTGCCGATGTACTGGATGCACCGGTGGATGATGTTGGCGTGTCTGGCGTCCGAATAGGAGGAAACGCTGTCCAGAAGATCGGTCAGGGCGTCGTAGAGCCAGGCGCTGAGCTCGTGGAAGTTTTTGCGGGAGGAGAGCTCCTTTTGACAGCGCTGGAGCCAGAACAGCGTCTGCTGTTCATCCGCCCCCCTTTCCGTAAGGGTGCGGGACAAAAGGACGATGAGCTCCTGCGCTTTCTGTTTCATCCAGTCCGGATTTCCGCCGCCCGCCGCGAAGAGGGCGGCCAGATATTCCTGCAGCTTTGACAGGGCGGCTCCGCGGTCGCCCCGGGAGAGGGCTTCCAGGAGAGCCCTTTCCAGTTCGAAGGGATAGCGGGGGGAGGACGTATTTTTCAGCTGGGAGATGTAGCCGCTGATCTGCCCCTGCAGCAGATCCGAACGCTCGATGGCCAGAAGCCGGTTTTCCGCGGAAACGTTATTTAAAAATCCCACGGCCATGAAGAGCAGGATGGACAGCTCCTGGACCTTCTGCGGCATGATCCGGGGGACGTTTTCCAGCAGGCCCACCACCCGGTCTCTGGTCTTTTCGTCCAGATGCAGATTTTCCTTCAGCTCGCAGTCGATGAAATCCTGCAGCTCCACCATGAGAAAGGGCCCCACGGTGATTTTGGCCATGCTGCCGGTATCCCCGATGATGGGGGAGACGAAGCAGGTCAGCCCCAGAGGGCAGAAGTAGATGTATTTTCCGCCGAAGCGTTCGGCTTCCATCATGCCGTAGTTGTGGGCCCGGATGCAGTTCTCGTCCGGAAGGCCCGCCGCGCGGCACAGGCCGCAGGAATGGCAGCCGTAGCCGTGCTCGAACAAAAGGCTGCCTTCCGTGTCCGAGACGGTGCAGCCCAGCCCGGTGGAGGCGCAGAAGGCCCGGGAACATTCGTCCGCCAGCCGATAGTCGAATTTTTCCTGCTGTTTCATCTGATCACGACCTTTCCTGTAGTGGGGTGTTGATTTCATTATAGAAAAACGTTTTGGTATGTCAAGAAAAAAGGTCGGAAAATTACCAAAAATTCCGGGATTCTACAAGCAATCGGGAGAGCGGTTGCTATAATAAAGACAACGAATAAACCGTCGCGAAAATGGAGGAACGACATGAACATTCTGGAAGAAATTTCTGCGAATCTGCAGAAGGGAAAAGCGAAAATCGTAAAGGAGCTGGTGGCCCAGGCCATCGGGGAAAACATTCCTGCCAAACAGATCCTGGAGGAAGGGCTGCTCTCCGGCATGGATGTGATCGGGGAAAAATTTAAGAACAACGAGGTCTTCGTGCCGGAAGTGCTGGTGGCGGCCAGGGCCATGAACATGGGGGCGTCCCTGTTAAAGCCCCTGCTGGCGGACGGGGAAAACACCTCCGCGGGCAAGGTGTGCATCGGCACGGTGAAGGGCGATCTGCACGACATCGGCAAAAACCTGGTGAAGATGATGATGGAAGGCAAGGGCCTGGAGGTCATCGACCTGGGGACGGACGTGGCGCCCGAAACCTATGTGGAAACCGCGATTAAGGAGAACTGCCAGATCATCTGCTGCTCCGCCCTTCTGACCACCACCATGCCCGTCATGGGAGAAGTGGTGAAGGAAGCCGAAAAGGCCGGCATCCGCGATAAGGTCAAGATCATGGTGGGCGGCGCGCCGGTGACGGAAGCGTTCTGCCAGCAGATCGGCGCGGACAGGTACACGTCGGATGCGGCCAGCGCTGCGGATGCGGCGGTGGAATTCTGCCGCGCAGCGGGCTGAGCGGAGGAAAGGAAAAGGAGACAGGCGGGGCGAAGCGGAATGAAAGAAGAGGAAAAGATCGCCCGGCTGCGGGAAAGGGCCCTTGAGCTGGGCGCGCACCGCGCGGAGGTGATGGAAGCGTCCCGGGTATCCCTGGACGCTTCCTTCCGGGAGCTGTGCAAGGCCAATTCCTGCGGCAACTACGGGAAAAATTACATGTGTCCGCCGGACATCGGCGACATCCACAGCCTGATGGACGAAATCCGGACCTATGACGCGGTTTTGGTCTATCAGACCGTAGGGCAGCTGGAGGACAGCTACGATTTCGAAGGGATGATGGAAGCCGGCAGGCTCCACAACGGGCTGGCGCAGAAGCTGCGGGAGGAGACGCAGGGGTTCCCGAAGGAGGGGATCCTGCATCTGGCCGCCGGCGGCTGCCGGGTGTGCGAAACGTGCGGAAAACGGACCGGAGAACCCTGCCGGTTCCCCGGCAAAGCCATCGGCTCCCTGGAAGCTTACGGGATCAACGTGTCCCTTCTGGCGAAGGAAAGCGGAATGAAGTATATCAACGGAGCGGATACGGTCACCTATTTCGGGGCCATCTTTTTCCGGAACAGACAGGAATAAAGGAAGCAGGAGATCAGGACATGAAACAGAATATGAAAGAATGGCTGCAGCAGCTAAAGGACGCGCCGGCGAAAAAGCCGATGCCGATCCTGTCTTTCCCCGCCATATCGCTTTTGGGCGTCAGCGTGCGGGAGATGATTTCGGACAGCGCTCTGCAGGCGGAAGGGATGAAGCGGATTGCGGACCGGGTGGACAGCGCCGCCGCGGTGAGCCTGATGGATCTGTCCGTGGAGGCGGAGTGCTTCGGCTCGCAGATCGTGGTGAGCGAAGACGAGGTGCCCACGGTAAAAGGGAGCATCGTTTCTTCCCAGGAAGAGGTGGACGCGCTGATGGTGCCCGCCGTGGGGACGGCGCGCACGGGGATTTACATCGAGGCGGTGCGCCGGGCGAAGGAGGAGATTACGGACCGCCCCGTTTTCGCCGGGATGATCGGCCCCTATTCCCTGGCCGGACGGCTTGCGGACGTGACGGAGATCATGCTGTACTGCTACGACGAACCGGAGATGGTGGAGAGCCTTCTGGAAAAGGTGACGGAGTTCCTCATCGCCTACGGTAAGGCTTATAAGGAGGCCGGGGCGGACGGGATTCTGATGGCGGAGCCCCTGGCGGGGCTGCTTTCCCCTTCGCTGGTGGAGGAATTTTCCTCCCCTTACGTGAAGCGGATCGTGGACGCGCTGCAGGACGAGAATTTCCTGGTGATCTATCACAACTGCGGAAATACCACCGTTCAGTCCATCGATTCCATCCTGAGCACAGGATCCGCGGCCTATCATTTCGGCAACGCCATCGATATGGCGGAAATGATGCGGCATATCCCCGCGGACACGGTGGCCATGGGCAACGTGGATCCGGCAGGACAGTTTCGGAACGGCACGCCGGAGAGCATCCGGCAGGAGACCCTTTCCATTCTGAAAGCGTGCAGCGGGTATCCGAATTTCGTGATCTCTTCCGGCTGCGATATTCCGCCCCTGTCGAAGTGGGAAAATATCGACGCGTTCTTCGCGGCGGTGGAGGAATTTTATCAATGACACCCCGGCCGGGAGGCGGATGCACCGCTTCCCGGCCTTTATACAAGGAGAATGGACATGACTGCATGGAACCAGCTCATCGAGGAGGCGGTGGCTCTGGGGGCCTTCAAGGCCGGGGTCATTCCCATCTCCGACGTGAGCTTTGAGCGGAGCTTCCGGGACATGTGCGAGTCCAACGCCTGCGGCAACTACGGGCGGTGCTGGATGTGCCCTCCCAACGTGGGGGACATCGACACCCTGATGGATCAGGCCCGCTCCTATGACCGGGTCCTGGTCTACCAGACGGTGAGCCGGCTGGAGGACAGCTTTGACTTCGAGGGCATGATGGAGGCCGGAAAGCGCATGAATGACATCACGCAGCGCGTGCGCTCGGAATTGTCG
>OEQQ01000094.1_pt1 | contig 22050 bp, 14 predicted proteins | sample 1539741 | NCBI WGS metagenome assembly OEQQ01 (sample SAMEA3891876, study PRJEB23780) | metagenome | biome: terrestrial biome; feature: animal house; material: Caecal content | place: Italy | collected 2015-05-05
GCAAGTGCTAGAGGAAATACAAATGATTTGCAAAGAAAAGGGGATTTTATAATGGAACAAAAGCAAACATAACAAAAAGAGGAGGACAAGCAACATGAAAAAGAAATTATTGGCTGGCTTACTGACAACTGCGATGCTGATGTCTGGCCTTGCTGGCTGCGGTAGCGATCAGTCTGCGGACAGCGCGCCTGCATCGACCGGGGACAGCGCTCCTGCGGCAGAAAGTACGGCAACAGAAGAACAGGCTGCGGCAGAGGAAGACAACGGGGAAGTGATTGAACTGGAATTCTGGGGCTGGTGGAGCAGTGAAGCCAGAAAGCCCTATATTCAGCAGATGGTGGATGATTTCAATGCTTCTCAGAGCAAATACCATGTTACATATGTGGACATTCCGTGGGGAGATATTTTCACAAAAAATATTGCTCAGATTGCAGCGGGAGATCCGTGCGACATCATGGCTAACAGCTTGAATCAGGTTCGCTTCCGCGCGGAAGAGGGCCAGGTGGAATCTCTGGACGCATATGTGACGGATGATGTGGTCGGCGGCTTCTATGAGCAGTATATCGACGCATGTACCGGAGAAGACGGGCAGTTGTATGCACTTCCGTTCAATGTGGACACCAGAGGTATTTACTATAATATCGACCATTTCGAAGAGGCGGGTATCAATCCCGAAGATATTCAGACCTGGGATGATCTGATTGAGGCGGCCCGCAAGCTGGATGTTCAGAACGGCGACGGCTGGGACAGAATTGGTTTCCTTCCCGTAGTGGGCAACGGCGGTGTGGACACCTGGTGCATCAATGCGAACGGCGGACCGGCCTGGTTTAACCCGGATACCCTGGAAGTAACGGTGAATTCTGAAACGAATAAGGAAGCGTTCAGATGGATTAGGGAACAGATCGATTACTACAGCCAGGATACCTTTAATGAGATCTCTGCGGCATATTCTAACGGTATGCAGGATCCGTTTGCTTCGGGCGTATTATCCATGGTAGTGCATACTTCTTCTTATCCTGCTGCGTTGGCGGAAATGGCTCCGGATCTGAATTATGGCGTGATTAAGCTTCCGGAATTTAAAGATGGTACTGGCCATGTGGCAAACGGCGATGGCTTTGTCCTGGAGATTCCTAAGGGAGCAAAGAATCCTGAAGGTTCCTATGAATTCATCAAGTATATCACCGGTAAGGAAAATCAGGAATATCAGGGGTCTGTGTTGAGAGATTTTTCTGCAAGAAATGATATTGATACTGAAAGCGAATACATGCAGAATCCTGTAACGCTGTCTCTGGCAGAGTGCCTGGAAGAGACTTCTACGATCATCGCCCCTGGCGAAGTGATTGGATGGGATTCCGTCATCAATCCGCTGATTGAGGAAGGAACTCTTGGGGTTACCGATACCGACACCGCGCTGGATAACGCGCAGGCTGCGCTGGAAGAGTTCGTGGCGAACAATGCCTCTAAATAATCGATAAAATATGGTCTGATGAAATAGTAAAAGAAGGGGGCTCTTATATAGAAATGTATAGGAGCCTTTCTTTGCACAAAAAGGAAGGGCGATGCTATGCTTACAAAATTGCTGGATAGGGCAGGAATTAAGAAACATCAGAGCCGGGAAAACGTTTATGGGTATCTGTTCATATTGCCGTGGATTATCGGCATGCTGTGCTTTACACTGGGGCCCATGGTGTTTTCGTTCATAACCAGCTTTGCTGACTATAACATGCTGAAAATTGACTTTATTGGAACCGGAAACTATACGTTCATGCTTACCAAGGATCCGTTATTCTGGAAATCTTTTAAGAATACGCTGGTTTATGCGTTGATGAATATTCCTCTGGTAACGGTCGGCGGTGTTATTGTAGCAGTTATATTGAACAAATCCATTTTTGGGCTCAGAACATTTCGGACAATTTATTATCTGCCTTCCATCATGGTGGGGGTAGGTACTTATTTTTTATGGATGCTCCTGCTGGATCCGGCGAACGGAATGGTCAATACCATCCTGGGATTTATCGGGATCAAGGGGCCTGCCTGGCTGACCGATCCGAATTGGACAAAACCCGCCATTGTGCTCATGCACCTCTGGGGTCTGGGCGGCCAAATGCTTTTGTATCTGGCAAGATTACAGAGCATTCCACAGGATTATTATGAGGCTGCGGCCCTGGATGGAGCTACTGGATTCAAGAAATTTACAAAGATTACGGTGCCTTTGCTTTCCCCTATTATATTTTATAATCTGACGATCGGCATTATCGGTGCATTCCAGGTCTTCCAGGAGGGATACATCTTTTCAGGAGATGGAAGCGGAAAACCGGCCGGCTCCCTGTTATTCTACAATTTGCATGTGTGGAATCAGGCATTTAAGAACTATGATACCGGATATGCCAATGCGATGTGCTGGTTTTTGTTCGTGCTGATTATGATATTGACTCTGATCAACCAAAAGGTATCCAAAAAATGGGTATATTATGAGGGAGGGGACAACGAATGAAACGGAAAAAGAGAATAGGGGATATCATCCTGTTTATTATTCTTTGTCTGGGGGCGTTAATTATTTTATTCCCCATTGCCTGGATGATCAGTACGGCTCTGAAGTCAGCGCCTGAAATCGCCATGTATCCCCCGAAACTGCTGCCGGAAAAGCCACTGTTCGAAAATTTCGTGATCGCATGGAATAAAGCGCCTTTTACGACCTATATTACCAATACGCTGATTATTGTCTTTTTCAATATCATTGGTGCAGTCCTTTCCAACTCTCTGATTGCATATGGTTTTGCGAAGATCAGGTTCACGGGAAGGGAGATGCTGTTTCGGCTTGTTCTGGCAACCATGATGATTCCTGGATTTGTAACACTGGTTCCTACTTATGTAATTTTCTCCAAACTTCATTGGGTCAATACATATTTGCCGTTGATCGTGCCTACGTTTTGCGGAAATGCATTTCATATCTTCATGATGAGACAGTTTTATCAGACGATCCCGAACGAACTCTCTGAAGCAGCAAGGGTGGACGGTGCAGGGCATTTCTATATCTGGGGCAAATTGATCATGCCATTGACCAAACCGATCATGGCGACAGTAGCGTTGGTAAACTTTAAAAATGCCTGGGGTGATTTTCAGGGACCGCTGCTTTACTTAAGTGACCGCAACAAATACACCCTGCAGCTGGGCCTTCAGGTCTTCAAGGGCCAGGGCTTTACGGAGTGGAACTATCTGATGGCGGTGTCCTTCCTGTCCATGATCCCGATCCTGGTGCTGTTCTTCTGCTTCCAGAATTATTTTGTGGAAGGCATGAACGTGGGCGGAGCGGTGAAATAAGGAGGAGAAGATGAAAAAAATCGGCATCATTCATACCACTTCGGCCACCATCGCCAGCTTAAACCAGCTGGTGAAGGAAAAGATCCCGGGAACGGAAGTCATCAATTTTCTGGACGACTCCATCCTCGGGGATATGAGGGACGGACATGATGTGGAATTTGTCCGGGAACGCTGGATTTCCTACGCCCGCACGCTGGAAAAGCTGGGCGTGGACGCGGTGCTGTCGGCCTGTTCTACGGTGGGCGAATTCGCGGAGGAAGCGAATGAAATGCTGGGAATCCCGGTCTACCGGATCGACGAGGCCATGTGCGAAAAGGCGGTGGATCAGGGAACCGTGATCAGCGTCTTCGCCACCCTGCAGTCCACGCTGACCCCGACGGTCAACCTGGTGGAACGCAAGGCGAAAGAGGCGGGAAAGACCGTGAAGATCAACACCGTTTTGGTGGAGGGCGCTTACAGCGCTCTGATGGACGGACAAAAACAGCTCCACGACGAAAAAATTGCACAGGCGGTGAACCGGTATCTGGACAGCTCGGATGTGATCGTCCTGGCGCAGGCTTCCATGGCTTCTGCGGTGCAGGCGGACGGCCAGGCGGCGAAAAAGGTGCTGACCAGCCCGGCGCTGGGAATCGATAAGCTGGCCGAAGATCTGGAAGCGGCGGCGGAGTGAAAACAAAGGCGCTTCGGATGGAGGAAAGATGAGAGCGATCATCGGAATCGACGTGGGGACGACCCATATCAAGTCCCTGCTCTTCGATGAGCAGGGACGGGCAGTCCGTCAGGAAAAACAGAGCACGCCCCTTTCTCACGACGGGACGGGGAGCGTTTATCGCCCGGAACAGATCTGGGGAATCGTGGAATCACAGCTGGAAAGCCTGCTGAAAACCAACGCGCAGGTGATGGGCATCAGCATTACGGGGATGGCGGAAGCGGGATTGATCGTCAACCGGAAAACGGGACGGGAAGCGTCCGCGATCCTGCCCTGGTTCGATGGAAGGACCCGCGCGCTTTCGCGGGAACTGGACCCGGAGCGGGAAAAGGATCTGTTTCGCATCACCGGACTGCGCAACAGTTTTAAATACGGCATTTACAAATTTTTATGGCTGCTGTCCGAAACGGGAGCGAACAAAGAGGAGGCGGTCTGGCTGTCCATGTGCGATTTCATCGCCTGGAAGCTGACCGGACGTTTTGTGACGGAACCGGGATTTGCGGCCAGAACCTATGTTTACGACATTCGAAACGGCCGATGGGATGAAAACCGGATTCGGGAATACGGGCTGGAGCCGGAAAATTTTCCGGAAGTGATCCCTTCGGGATCCGTGGCGGGAGAATGGCGGTTTTCGGACGGGAGGCTGATTCCGGTAGCCATTGCGGGGCACGACCATATCTGCGCGGCATTTGGCCTGCTCTACCGCGATAAGGACGGGATCTGCGACAGTGCGGGGACTTCGGAAACTTACGTGGGCAGGCTGAACGATAACGCTTCGTTTTCCATGGAGACGGGGATGCTCTACGGCCCCTTTGTGGACGGGGGATATTTCTTTATGGCGAACGTCCCTTCCTCGGGGCATTCCGTGGAGTGGTTCCGGACCCGGCTGCAGATGACGGAGCTCTCCTATGAGACCATGAACCGGGAGCTGGAAGCCCTTCCGAAAGGGCCCACGGGAATTCTGTATTATCCCTATCTGACCGGAATGGGGAGCCCCTGGTACGAACCGTCCATGAGGGGAACGATTTTCGGAATCCGGGAGGATACGGACGGCCTGACGATGCTGAAGGGGATTATGGAAGGGATTCAGTATCAGTCCGCCTGGCTTCTGGATATTTTGAGAAAAGAGCACGGCGTTGAAGCGACGAAGGTTTTCTGCGCGGGCGGTTCGGTGAACAACCGGGCGCTCATGCAGTTAAAAGCGGATATTCTGGACAGGACGGTGGTCGCGCCTGCGATGCCTGAAGCGACGCTTCTGGGCGCCGCAACCCTGTTTTTACAAAAAAACATCGACCCGGAGACGGCCGGACAGTTTGTCCGGGCGGCTTTCCAGGAGAGAGAGGTTTATATACCCGATGAAGAAAGAAGCGGCAGCTATCGAAAGATCTGGAAAGAACGATATCTGCCGATGACTGACATATTGGCAAACTTTTATCATGATGGAGGGAATGAAAATGGCTAACGTACAGAATCTGACGAAACTTCTGGAGGATGCGACGAAAAACCGCTATGCGGTGGGATCCTTTTCCGCGCGGTATACGAAACTGATCAGACCCATTATCAAAGCGGCGATCAATACGAATTCGCCGGCGATCGTGCAGCTGTCCGAGAAGGAAGTGATCCGCCACAAAGTGGGCGTGAAGGAATTTGCGGATGAGTTTTACCGCGTGGTGGAAGAACTGGATCCGAAGGTTCCCCTGGCGCTGCATCTGGATCATACGAAGACTCTGGACGTGATCCGGGAGGCCATGGACGCGGGCTTCACCTCCGTCATGATCGACGCTTCCGAGATGGACTATGCGGACAACGTGGCCGTGACGAAGGAAGTGGTGGCCATGGCGCACCCCAGGAACATCACGGTGGAAGCGGAACTGGGCAAGATCGGCACCACGGATTTCGTGGAGACCGATCACGATGAAGAACTGTACACGGATCCCCAGGAAGCGAAATCCTTCTGTGAAGAGACGAAGGTGGACTGCCTGGCGGTTTCCGTCGGAACAGCCCACGGCGTTTATACGGTGAGGCAGCCCAAAGTGGATTATGCCCGCCTGGAAGAGATCAACGGCCTGACGGATACTCCCCTGGTGCTTCACGGAGGCTCCGGCGTTCCCAGCGAGATGGTGACGAAGGCGGCGCAGATGCCTTCCGGCGGCGTGAGCAAGGTCAATATCGCCACGGATCTGGAGCTGGCCATGCTGGCGGTGGTGGGAAAAGAAGGCCATCTGACCGAAGCGGAGCTGAACTCCTATTCGGACGAGATGATCGAAAAATCTCAGGAAGCGGTACAGCTTCTGGTGGAGGATAAGATTAAAAATTACCTGGGCAGCGAAAACAAGGCGTGGTAATTGACTTTAACAGGTCAATCAGGATAAACGGGGAGCGTTAAGGGCGATAAGATAATGGGAGATTTCGGCGGAAGACAAAAAAATATTATTCTATTTATGGCGGACGAATTTCGGGCGGACTACACAGGGTATTCAGGCAGTGGGAAAATGGAAACCCCTAATATTGACCGGATCGCTCAGGGATGGCAGTTTTCCTGTTGCTCCAGTACGAATCCGATCTGTGCGCCTGCTCGAACTTCTCTGGTCACGGGACGTTATCCGCATCAGATTGGGACTTTGGCCATGTATGGGGATTTGAATCCGCAGATTCCTACGTTTATGCAGATTTTACAGAAACACGGATATTATACGGCGGGAGTCGGAAAGCTACATTATTTGGCGACCTGGCCTGCGGGTACACCCCGCGGAAAAATATTGAACCTGGTGGAATTAAAGGAGCGAATGAAAGAATTCGGGTTTGACGATCTTTGGGAATCCGCAGGGAAACAGTTGATGCTCCGCAATTTCTGCGATTATGGAGAGTATCTGGAGGAAAGGGGACTGCGGGAAACTTATCTGGATTTCATTGAAAAGAGTCTGGAACAGGAACGGGGAATCGTACATAATCCGGAGGCAGTCAGCCCTACTTTTCTGGAGGAAAAGGATTATATCGACGTGGTAACTGCGGATCGGGCACTGGATTTCCTGAAGAATCGTCCGGAGGGAAAGCCATTTTATCTGTTCACATCCTTCTGCGGTCCACATATGCCTTTTGACCCGCCACAGAGATGGATAGATCGGATTCCGTATGAAGAAAAGGATGACTTCATTGAAGATATGCCGCTGACAGGGGAGCAAAAGGAAGGGCTCTGGAGGAAGAGGAGAAACTATAAGGCCATGATCGCCCTGATCGATGAACAGATTGGAAAAATTTTGGATTATCTGGATGCCACTGGTCTGATGGAAAATACAGTTCTTTTGTTCACCTCTGATCATGGGGAAATGCTGGGAGATCATAACCGGATGGGAAAAGCGGTACCCTATAGGGAATCCTGTACGATTCCTCTGGCAATCCGCCATCCAGATTTCCTGCAGAACGGTTACTGCCAGACGCCGGTATCTCTGGTGGATGTGACGGCAACAATACTGGATTGTGCCGGAATTGATCCGAAAGAACTGGAGGGACAGAAGCTGGCTTTTTCCAACCAGCTTCCGGGGCGTTCTCTGATGCCTGTTTTAAGCGGAAAGAAAGGGGAAATCCGGGAATATTCTTTCTCCGAGTCAGGGCGTTCATGGCAGATGCTGGAAACTATGGAATGGAAGTATATTTTTCATCCAGACATTTCGACTCCGGAGGAATGGAAGGAAGAATTATACCATAAGACAGAGGACCAACGGGAACAGAAAAATCTGGCATCCGATCCGGCTTTACGCTCAGTGCTGGATTGGTTTCGGAAGCGCAGATCCTATGAAGTGGATCATACTCTTCCGATTCAGACGGTCTGGGCGCCCCTGCATCTTTAGTGACTGGCTTTAAATATTTTTTATTGATAAAGGAGCATCATCAAACATGAAGGACAAAAAACTCTACATGATCGGAAACGCGCATCTGGATCCCGTCTGGCTGTGGAACTGGCAGGAGGGCTTTCAGGAGGCGAAAGCGACCTTCCGTTCCGCACTGGACCGGATGAAGGAGGATGAGGATTTCGTCTTTTCCTGCAGCAGCGCAGCATTTTATCAGTGGATCGAGAAAAATAACCCGGCCATGTTCGAAGAGATCCGGCAGCGGGTCGAAGAGGGCAGATGGGAAATCGTGGGCGGCTGGTGGGTGCAGCCGGACTGCAACATCCCTTCCGGGGAATCGTTCGTGCGCCAGGGGCTCTACGGGCAGCGGTATTTCCTGGAAAAATTCGGGAAGACGGCGGTGACGGGCTATAACGTGGACAGCTTCGGACACAACGGCAGCCTGCCCCAGATTCTGAAAAAGAGCGGCATGGACAACTACATTTTCATGCGCCCCATGCCCAATGAGAAAGGGCTGCCGGGACGGATTTTCCGCTGGAAGTCCATGGACGGAAGCGAAGTGATGACCTATCGGATCCCCTACGAATACTGCACCTGGGGGAAAGATCTGGAAAAATATACGGACCGCTTAAAATGCGAGCTGGAGGACGGGGAGGACGCGCTGATGATGTTCTACGGCGTGGGCAACCACGGCGGCGGCCCCACGAAGGAAAATATCAAAAGCATCCACGAGCTCAACGCCAGAGAGGATATGCCCGTGATGGAGATGGAAACCACCACCCATTTCTTCGAGGAGATCCGCAAAAACGGCAGGGAGTATCCGGAGTTCACCGGGGACCTGCAGCACCACGCCAGCGGCTGCTACAGCGTCACCTCCCGGGTGAAGCGGGAAAACCGCCGGGCCGAGGACAAGCTCATTGAGGCCGAGGGATGGAGCGCGGTTTCCAAAGCGGTGGAGGGCCAGCCCTATCCGGACGATTTTAAGAGGGCCTGGGAAGGCGTTTTGTTCAACCAGTTCCACGATATCCTGGCGGGCACCAGCATCCCGTCTGCCTATGACGACGCCTCCTGGCTGTACGGCCAGGCCATGGCCGTGGGCCAGGAGAACTTGAACTACGCCATCCAGGCTATCTCCTGGGACGTGGACATCGAAGAGGATGTGACCATGCGCCCCATCGTGGTGTTCAACTCCCACGCCTGGGAAGGAAAGATGGTCATCGATCTGGAGATCCGGGGTTTAAGCAACGACGACTTTAAGCTCACGGACAGCCAGGGCAACGTCATCCCCGCCCAGAGGATCCAGTCCGAAGCTACGGTGAACGGCCAGTCCAGGCTTTTGTTCGTGGCGAACCTGCCCGCCATGGGCTACGAGCTGTTTAAGCTGTACTTAAATGTAGAGGACGCGCCGAACTTCCCGAAGGTGAAGGTTACGGATTCCACCCTGGAGAACGGCCGTTTCGCCCTGAAGTTTTCCCAGCGCACCGGCTACATGGAAAGCCTTTACGACAAGAAGGCGGATCTGGAAGTGCTGCGCCGGGAGGGCGGCCGCCTTACGGTGATCGAGGACAAATACGACACCTGGGCCCACAACATTTACAAATTCGACCGGCAGCTGGGCGATATGAAGGCGATTTACCGTAAAGTGGTGGAGGAAGGCCCCGTACGCTCCACGCTGCGGGTGAAATATCAGTACAACAGCTCCTTCGTGATCCAGGATTTCAGGCTCTATCACGAACTGGATTACGTGGAAGTGAAGGTGTTCGTGGACTGGAGGGAACACGGCACGCAGCTGAAGATCAAGTACCCGGTGAACCTGAACTTCCGCAGGCCCACCTACGAGATCCCCTACGGCTACATCGAAAAGAGCGCCAACGGGGAGGAGGAGCCCGGCCAGTCCTGGTTCGATTTCACGGGCGAACACTTCAAAAAGCCCGTGATGTACGGTCTGGCTATCGCCAACGACGCCAAATACAGCTATAATATGGATGTGGACGAGATGAATCTGACGGTGCTCAAAAACTCCGTCTTCGCCCACCACGATCCCAAAGTGCTGGAAGAAGGGATGGAATACCGGTACGTGGACGACGGGATTCAGGAGTTCACCTATGCGCTGATCCCCCACGAAGGGTCCTGGAAGGATGCGAACGTGGTGGAGCGCGCCAGGGAGATCAACGTCCGTCCGCAGACCGTGATCGAAACCTTCCACAAAGGGAAGCTTCCCGGGCGCATGTCCTTTTTGTCCCTGGACTGCGACCACGCGGTGATTTCCGCCGTGAAGGAGAGCGAGGAAGGCGACGGCGTCATCGTCCGCGCTTACGAGACGAAAAAGCAGGCGGGCAAGGCCGTGCTGAAAGCCGGCTTCCTGGGTCGGGAAGCATCGCTTTCCTTTGCGCCCTGCGAGATCAAAACCGTGAAAATCCCCTATGACCGCAGCCTCCCGGTGACGGAAGTGAACATGCTGGAGCTGTAGGGGAGAGAAGGAGGAACGAAACATGCCCGGAACAATCGTGATTGCGGACGACGTGACAGGAGCCAACGACATCGGCGTCATGTATGCCAAAGCGGGTCTGGACGCCTATGTTTACAGCTTTGAGGAGGGGAAAATCCCCTCCTGTCCTCCCTGCGACGTTCTGGTGATGGATACGGATTCCAGGTTCGACACTTATGAAAGGGCTTATCAGAAGGTTTTTTCGGCTCTGAAAGCGCTTCCCGCAGAAGGGGTGCACCAGTATATCGATAAGCAGTGCTCCGTGTTCCGGGGGAACATCGGGGCGGAGTTCGACGCCATGCTGGACGCCCTTTCCGAAGAGTTTGCCCCGGTGGTGCTGGGATTTCCGGACAACGGCAGGACGACGCTGCACAGCGTCCATTACGTGTACGGGACGAAGCTGGAGGATTCCCAGTTCCGCCGCGATCCGGTCCATCCCATGACGAAGTCCAATCTGGTGGAAATCCTGCAGGCGCAGACGAAGCGGAAGGTGGGCGCCATCTGGTATGAGGTCTATGACCGGGGGGAAGAAGCCCTTCGCCGGGCTCTGGAAGAGGCGAAGAAGGACTTCTCATACGTGATCATGGACGTTCGGGACAACCGGGATCTGGAGCTTTTGGCCCGCGTCCTGAAAGACCAGCGCGTCCTGTGCGGCAGTTCCGCCCTTTCCGCCCCGCTGGCCCGGCTGGAAGCGGCGCAGAAGGGGAAGGAAAAACCGGCGAAACAGGAAACGGTGCAGGATAAGGTGTTCTGCATGGCCGGGAGCCTGACCCCCCAGACCATCGGACAGACCGCTTACATGAAGGAAAAAGGCTATCCGGTCTTCACTCTGGACACCCGCAGGATTTTCGACGAAGGCCAGAGGAGGGCGGAAGCGGACAGGCTGTACGAAGCGGTGGCCTGCGCGTATGAGAGCGGGGACTTCGCCATGATCCATTCCATGAATGCCCCGGAGGAAGTGGAGGAAACCAAGCGGATCGCCGCCTCTTTAGGGATCGACAACACGGAGGTATCCTCCCTGGTTTCTTCGGTCCTGTCGGAAATCTCGGAGAGGGTCATCCGGCGGTTTTCCATTCGGCGGATCATCGTCTGCGGCGGGGACACTTCGGCTTCCCTGTGCGCCCGGCTGGGCGTCACCGGCATGAAAGTGCTGGAGGAGATCGAGGCCGGGCTCCCCGCCTGCGAGAGCGTCAAAGAGCCCCATTACCGCATGGTGCTCAAATCCGGAAGCTTCGGCAGCCCGGAATTTGTGGAGAAGGCCTGGCACACCCTTCTTCTGGAAAACAGAACGTAAAGGAGACTGACATGTCGCAAGCGATGCAACTGGAACGACTTTTACAACGATATCCCGCGCTGGACGCCTGCCGGGAAGAAATCCAAAAGGCGTATGAAATTCTGAAGGAAACCTACGAAAGGAAAGGGATGCTTCTGGTGTGCGGAAACGGCGGCAGCGGCGCGGACAGCGAGCACATCGTGGGCGAGCTGATGAAGGAATTCGCCATAAAGCGCCCTCTGCCGGAGGAGATGAAACAAAAGCTCAGGGAGGTTTCGCCGGAATACGGGGAGCTGCTGGGCAGGCATCTTCAGGGGAGCCTCCCGGCAATTCCGCTGACGGGGAACATCGCCCTTTCCACGGCATTCGCCAACGATGCGGTGCCGGAGCTGGTTTTCGCCCAGCAGGTGTACGGATACGGGGACGAAAACAGCGCCCTTTTGGGAATCAGCACGTCCGGCAACTCCAAAAACGTGATTTACGCCATCGAAACCGCCAGGGCGAAGGGGATGGCTACCATCGGCCTCACCGGGGAAGGCGGCGGAAAGATGAAGGAGCTGTGCGATGTGTGCATCTGCGTGCCGGCCGCATCCACGCCGGACATTCAGGAACTGCATCTGCCGGTTTATCACGCGCTGTGCAGGATGATCGAGGAGGCGTTTTTCGGATGAGATATCTGGCTGGAATCGACATCGGCGGGACGAAATGCGCCGTCACCGTGGGAAAGGAAACGGGGACGGGAATCGAAATTCTGTATAAGGAGAAATTCCCCACGCCGGACGCGCCGGAGGAAGCGGTGGAAAAGCTGGTGAGCGTTCTTCGGGAGATGCTCCGGGAGCATCCGGAAGTGAACCTCTCCGCCGTGGGCGTCAGCTGCGGCAGCCCCCTGGATTCGGAAAAAGGGCTGATTCTGTGCCCGCCCAACCTGCCCAACTGGGATCGCATCGACGTGGTTACCCCGTTTATGGAGGCCTTCGGCGTGCCGGCGGCGGTGCAGAACGACGCCAATGCCTGCGCCCTGGCGGAATGGCTCTGGGGCGCGGGAAAGGGCGCCAGGAACATGGTGTTTCTCACCTTCGGAACGGGGCTGGGAGCCGGGCTGATCCTGGACGGGAAGCTCTACACCGGCACCAACGATATGGCCGGGGAGGCCGGGCATGTGCGCCTGGCTGAGGACGGGCCGGAGGGTTATGGAAAGCGGGGATCCTTCGAGGGGTTCTGCAGCGGCGGCGGCATCGCGCGGGCCGCGGTTCCCAGAGTGAAGGAATGGCTGGCCGCAGGACGGGCAACCGCCATTTTGGACCGGGGACAGGCTCCGGAGGAGGTGACCACCCAGGACGTGGGGTTGGCCGCCCAGAACGGGGATGAGCTGGCGCTGTCCATCCTGCGCGATACGGGACGGATGCTGGGGCGCGGCCTGGCCATGCTGATGGACCTTTTAAATCCCCAGAGGATCGTCATCGGCAGCATTTTCCTGCGCCAGGAGGAGATCCTGCGCGGTCCCATGGAAGAAATCATTCAACGGGAGGCCCTTTCCTATACGAGAGAGGTCTGCGAAGTGGTTCCTGCCGGGCTGGGAGAACAGCTGGGCGATTACGCAGCCCTGTCCGTGGCCGGCAATCTGTTGCAGAAAGGAATGGAACGATGAAGGTGAAAGATCCGCACTTCGTGCTGGAGAAAATTCAAAAATACATCGACGAGGACATCCGCCCTTCCCGGATCCGGGGAGCGGTGGACATCGAACCCTGGAAATATTATGAAACCGACATGGACGACAGGATCGATGACGCTTGGAAACCGGATTACGACGACAGCGGGTGGCAGGATTTCCGCCTTTGGGATACCTGGGGCGGCTACGATAAGGTAGCGTGGTTCCGCACCCGCGTGGGGGTGCCGGAGAGCTTTCAGGGCGGTCAGGTGGCGCTGAAATTCCTGGTGGGCCCCAGGGACGGCGGGGATTCCACCGCGGAGACGCTGCTGTATGTGGACGGCAAACCGGTGCAGGGCATCGATATCTGGCACGAGGAAGCGCTGCTGGAGCCGGAACTGTGCCAAAAGAGCGAACTTCAGATCGCCCTGAAATCCTGGAGCGGGGTGCTGGTCCCGCCGAAGTTTCGGACCTTTAAGCTGGCGCAGCTTTTGCTCGTGGACATGGCCGTGGACAAATTCTGCTTCGTCATCGATACGGTGCGCCGCTGCGCGCTCTTGCTGGACGAGGACGATCTGCGCCGGATCCGGCTGACCCAGCTGTTAAACGAGACGTTTCGGCGGGTGGATTTTTTAAATTACAGGGAAGAATCCTATTACGCCTCCATCCGGTCGGCGCTGGAGTACGTCCAGGGACAGCTGGACGAGCTGGCGAAGGTGGAGGAGATCAAGCCGGCAGTCTACGGGGTGGGGCATTCCCACATCGACATGGCCTGGCTGTGGCGGCTGTGCGCCACCCGGGAAAAGGCTTCCCGCACCTTCTCCACGGTGCTCAATCTGATGAAGCAGTATCCGGAATACCGGTATATGCATTCCTCCCCGCAGCTGTATCAGTTCCTGAAAGAGGATTATCCGGAACTCTACGAAGAGGTGAAGGAGCGGATCGCAGAGGGGCGCTGGGAAATCACCGGCGGCATGTGGGTGGAGCCGGATACCAACATCCCTTCCGGCGAATCCCTGGTGCGCCAGTTCGTTTATGGAAAGCGGTTCATCCGGGAGGAATTCGGGAAAGAGACGTATCTGGTGTGGCTGCCGGACGTGTTCGGCTATTCCGCGGCCTTCCCCCAGATTATGAAAAAGTGCGGCATGAAGTATTTTATGACCACGAAGATCTCCTGGAATCAGTACAACCATTTCCCTTACGATACGTTTTTGTGGAAGGGGATCGACGGCTCCGAAATCTTCACCCACTTCATCACGACCCCGGAGGACGGTTCCTGGTTTTATACCTACAACGGGCACATGGATCCCGAAGAGGTGACGGGCGTCTGGAAAAATTACAAGGATAAGGACAAAAACCACGAGCTGCTCATCGCCTTCGGCTGGGGCGACGGCGGCGGGGGCCCCACCCGGGAGATGCTGGAACAGAGCCGGGTGATGAAAAATATCCCCGGCATCCCGAAGGTGGAGATCACCTCGGCGGAAGGGTATTTCGAAAAGATTTACGAACATACGGACCATGAAAAGCTGGGAAAATGGGACGGGGAGCTGTATTTCGAACTCCACCGCGGCACCTACACCTCCCAGGCGGCCAACAAGCGCTACAACAGGAAGACGGAAATCCTTCTGCACGACATCGAGGCCATGTCCGTGCTGGCGGGGCTTTCCACGGGTTACGCGTGGCCGAAGAAGGAGCTGGATGAAATCTGGGAGCGGGTGCTGTTAAACCAGTTCCACGATATTCTGCCCGGGTCTTCCATCCGGCAGGTGTATGAGGACACCGCGAAGGACTACGAAGCCATCGCCCAAAAGGGCGGCGGGCTGCTGGATGCGGCCGTTTCGGTCCTCCGGAGGACGGTGGAGGTGAAGGACGATTCCGCAATCCTCTACAACATGACCGGCTATCGGCGCTCGGACTACGTGCGCATCCCTTACGGGGAGAGGATCCATAAGGACACCGTGCTTTTGGGAGAAGAGGGGCCGCTGGCCGTTTCGCCCGGAGCGGACGGGCTCTACGTCCATGTGGACGGGATCCCGGCCTACGGATACAAAACCCTGAAAATCGGCGGGGCGGACGAGGCTGTGACCGCTCAGGGAGAGGCCATGCGCGCGACGCAGGACGGCGTCGAAACCCCGTATTACCGGATGACTTTCAACGGAAACGGGGAGATCGAAAGCCTGTATGACCGGGAAAACCGCAGGCAGATCGACTGCGGCAGGCCCATGAACGTCTTCGCCGCTTTCGAGGACAAGCCCCAGCGCTTCGACGCCTGGGATGTGGACGTGTACTATAAGGAAAAACCCTACGCGCCCTTCGCGTTAAAGAGCAGGGAAGTGATCCGGGAAGGGCAGAGGCTCATCGTCCGCCAGACCTGGAGCTTCAACCGTTCCTCGCTCAGCCAGGATATGATCCTCTACGAAAGGAGCCGCAGGATCGATTTCGAAACTACGGTGGACTGGAAGGAAGAGCAGGTATTCTTAAAAGCTTACTTCCCGGTGGACATACACGCCGTGGAAGCCACATATGAAATCCAGTTCGGCAACATCAAACGGCCCACCCATACCAATACGGAATGGGATTTCGCCCGGTTCGAGGTATCCGGACACCGGTGGGCGGACCTGTCCGAAGGGGATTACGGCGTGGCGATTTTAAACGACTGCAAATACGGCTACGACATCCACGAAAACGTGCTGGGGCTGTCTTTGATCAAATCCGCCGTGCGGCCGGATGAGACGGCGGACCGGAAGGTGCACCACTTTACCTATTCCCTCTACCCTCACGCGGGGGACGTGGAGCATTCGGATGTGCAGCAGGAGGCCGTGAACTTAAATCAGCCCGTTCTCGTCGATGTGGCTGAGGGCGCAGGGCAGGGCGCAGGCTTTTTGCAGGACGGCCTGGTGCGCACGGACTGCGGCCATATCCTCATCGATACGGTGAAGCGGGCGGAGGACGGAGACGGCATCGTGGTCCGGCTGTACGAGTACCGCAACCGCAAAGGGCGCGCGAACCTGACCTTCGGCCGTCCGGTGAAAAAAGTGACGGAGACGAATCTGTGCGAAGAGGGAGGAGAGGAGATTTCGGTGAAAGACGACGGAATTTCCTTCGACATCGGCTGTTATGAAATCAAAACGTTTCGCGTGTGGTTTTCGTAAAATCGATCAGTGACCGCGGGCCGGGGATCCGGGACAGGGGTTGTCCTGTCCGGCTTTCCGGCCTGTTTCCGGTTTGCGGCGATAGAGAGCGGCATGATCAAAAAAAACGGGGAGAAAAAAATTATGGATATTTCGCTGTCAGGGCTTTCCTGGGAACTGAAAGGATACTGGCCCTATGTGCCCATCAAGGAAAAGAGCATGGAGACCGGGCAGACGCTGCAGGGGGTGACCGACTGGATCCCGGCGAAGGTGCCCGGAGGGGTTCACTGCGATCTCTGGCGGGCGGGCCTCATCGAGGACCCGTATTTTGGACAAAACAGTTTGAAGTGCGAGTGGGTGGAAAACCGCTGGTGGATGTACCGCACGGCCTTTCCGGGAACGCTGAACGGAACGGATCTGACAAAAGAAAGGGCTATCCTGACCTTTCAGGGGCTGGACTACGAGGCGGAGGTGTTTTTCAACGACGAAAGCTGCGGTTCCCATACGGGGATGTACACCCCCTTTGAAGTGGATCTTACGGGAAAAATCCGGGACGAAAACCGGCTGGTGGTGCTCTTAAAGGGCGTGCCGCAGGAGATGGGCCAGATCGGGTTCACCTCCCGGACGTTCACCCAGAAAAGCCGGTTCAATTATAAATGGGACTTCTCCACCAGGCTGGTGAACATCGGCATCTGGCAGGACGTGAAGCTGCACTTAAGAAAAGAAGCCGAACTTTCGGAACTTCACATCGATACGGATTTTGCGGACGGAAAGGGAAAAATTTTCGTTTCCGCCCTGGCGGAGGATTTCCGCAAAGAAAGCGGCCGCGGGGAAAGAAAACAGGATCTGGCTGTGAAGCTGACCGTGGAAGGGCCGTATCTGTGCGAGAGCGAAGATGTGGCCGCCTTAAAGGGCATGGCGCGGGACGGGCAAAAGGCGCGCGCTGCGGCCGGTGGGGAAAAGCCTTCCGTCCGCGTCAGCGTTACGGGCCCGGTGAAAGACGGGCGGATCGACGAAACGCTGGAACTGAACGCCCCGGCCCTCTGGAATCCAAACGGATGCGGCCTGCCCTGGCTGTACGGCGTCCGCATGGAACTGACGGAAGGGACGGCCGCGGGCGGGCGGGTCCTGGACTCCATGGAGAAAAAGACGGGAATCCGTTCCCTAGCCATGGCGCAAAACGAAGGCGCTCCCGAAGGAGCCCTTCCTTATACCTTCGTGGTCAACGGCAGGAAAATCTACATCAAGGGCGTCAATATGACCCCGCTGGATCACCTGTACGGAACCGTCACGAAGGAACAGTATTCCCATCTGGTGACCGCCATGGTCAACGCCGGGGTGAACCTGGTGCGGGTCTGGGGCGGCGGCCTCATCGAGAAGGAGGAATTTTACGATCTGTGCGATGAGAACGGCATTCTGATCTGGCAGGAATTCATCCAGTCCAGCTCCGGCATCGACAACCTTCCGTCCCGGCGGCCGGAATTTCTGCGCCTCCTGGAGGAAACCTCCGTATGGGCGGTGAAGGAAAAGCGCAACCACGTCAGCCTGGCCGTTTACAGCGGGGGAAACGAGCTGATGGACGCGCCGGACAGGCCCTGCGGCCTGGAAAACGAAACCATCGCCATGCTGCTTGAGATCGTCAGGCGTTACGACGGCAGGCGGCCGTTTCTGCCTACCTCCGCTTCCGGCCCCAGGGAATATATTACCCGGGAAAAGGGCGTCAGCCACGACGTCCACGGCAACTGGCGCTACGAGGGAAACCCGGGGCACTATGAGCTCTACGGGCAGTCGGACAACCTGTTCCACAGCGAATTCGGCATGGACGCGGTATCCTGCGTCAAGAGCTTAAGGAAGTTTCTGCCGGAGCGCTCCCTTAGGCCCACGCCCATGACCGGGGATCTGACCTGGCAGCACCACGGGGAATGGTGGGGCACCTATTACCGGGACTGCGGGATCTTCGGCCCCATCGAAAAGACGCCCGAAAACCTGGAGCTGTTCGCGCGATGCAGCCAGTATATGCAGTCAGAGGGACTTCGCTTCATTCTGGAAGCGGACCGGAAACGGGCCTTTCACAACAGCGGGGTCATCATCTGGCAGCTCAACGAGCCCTGGCCCAACGCTTCCTGCACCAATCTCATCGACTGGTATCAGGAGCCCAAAACCGCGTACTATCAGACGAAGCGGGCCTATGAGCCGCGCCACGTTTCCCTGGATTACCGGAGCCTGACCCTGTCGGGGGAGACTTCCATGGACGTTTATGTGGAAAACGACGAAGCGGCCTTTTCGGGACGAATCCGGGCGCTGGTCAGAACCCTTTCCGGAGAGGCGCTGCAGGAGGAAACGCTCTTTTTGCAGGTTCCGGAAAACGGCAGCGTTTGCGCGGGAAGGGTGACTGTCGAACCGCGGGAAGACGAAGAGCTGATTTTTGTCACCCTTTTGCTGGAAGCGGACGGGGAGACGGTTTCGGAGAATACCTATCTGTTCGGGACGAAGGAGCAGGAGGTGCTTTCGCCCCTTCGCAAAACACCGGGGCGGGTGGAACTGGTCCGGTATTCGGCCGGGGAGCTTGCGGGCGGAAGGATGGCCCTTTCGGCGACGGTGAGAAACGCCGGGACGCGGGCGGTGCTGGACGCCGGCGCGGAGCTGGCGGGGGAAGGATACGCCCTGCTGGGAGGGGACAACGACCGCGTTCTCTTTCCGGGGGAGGAGAGGACGTTTCGTTTCCTGGCGATCCCCAAACGCTGCGGCGGGTTTTCGCAGGCGCAGAATTCCGGCGGAGCGCCCGCGCTGAAACTTCACTGGCTGTAACCCGTAAAGGAGAAGAGATATGGCGACCATAGCGGATCGAAGCGATTTTTCGCTGGAGCTGGAATTCACCCGGATTTACCGGGAAAACGCGGGAGTCCATCCGGCGTTAAGGGAGGCAAGGTGCCTGGCCTGGCAGCTGCCCCGGATCGTTTTGGACATCGAAGAGGACGATCTGGTGCCCGGCGGCTGCCATTACGGGGCCGTGGGCTTTTCCAGCCAGATCGGAGGATTTTTATACTATTCCCACGAAGAGAAGATTGACGAAGAGATCGAAAAGAACCTAAACCGGCCCGACTACTGCCGAAAGCTTCGGGAAATGAAGGAGTTCTGGAAAAAGGAGGACTGTAAAACCAGGCTGCGGCAGCGCTACAGCGAGAGCCAGCTGCTGGCCCTTCCCACGGACGACTGGGAGGGGGAAAAGGCCGTCGCCTATCCCCTGTACCGGATCGCCGGCGGGATCCTGGACTTCAAAAAGCTGCTGACCCTGGGGCTGCCCGGGCTGTACGCCCTGATCGAAGAGAAGAAACAGAGCGCGGTTTCCGGCGACGGGGCGGATCTGGTCTACGCCGGGATGCTGCTGTGCCTGGATACGCTCAGGGAAGTGATCGGCCTGTACCGGAAGCGGGCCGGGGAACGGGCAAAGGAGATTTCGGGCCGGGAGCGGACGCCGGAAAACGAAGCGGCCTTCCGGAGGATGAAGGCGGTGGAAGGGGCAATGGATTCCATCCTGACAAAACGGCCGGCCCATCTGCTGGAGGCGGTGGAGCTGTTCTGGATGTACGTGCTGGTGTCGGAGGTGCGAAACTACGGCAGGATCGACGACTATCTGGGGACGTTTTACGCCGACGACATCGACAGCGGCTATCTGACCGGGGAGCAGGCCGACGGCATCGTGCGAAAGCTCTGGGAGCGGATGGCGAAACGGCGCACCATCGCCGACGGCAGGGTATTCGTGGGCGGCCGGGGCAGACAGGACGAAGCGAAGGCGGACCGGTTCGCGAAAGCCTGCATTCAGGCCACCAGGAAGCTGAAGAACCCGGATCCCCAGCTGTCGCTGCGGTTCTATAAAGGGATGGATCCGGAACTTCTGGATCTGGCCTACGACGCCATCGGGGAGGGCTGCACCTATCCGGTTTTGTATAACGACGACTGCATCGTCCGGGACGTGTGTCACGCCTTCGGGCTGCCGGAGGAGACGGCGGTTTCCTACGTGCCCTACGGCTGCGGGGAATACGTCATCGACCACCAGAGCTTCGGAACCCCCAGCGGCGTGATCAACCTGATGAAGGGTCTGGAGCTGTTTCTGGACGCCGTAACGGAGAGCAAAAACCCGGATGCGGAATATCTGCAGGGCGAAGCCGGGAAGGAACGGATGGAGCGGCTGAAGGAGGCCGCAGGCCTGTCCCGGACGGCAAAGGATTACAGAAGCTTCGAGGATTTTTACGGGGACTATCGGAAATGGATCGCCTTCCACATCGAAGCGCTGGCGCAGCAGGAGAAGATGGAGTACGATTTCGCCGGAGAGGTGTGCGGCCTTTCCTGGCTGTCCATGCTCTACGACGACTGCATCGACCGGGGCAGGGGGCTGTTTTCCGGCGGGATCCGCTATCTGGGCGGCACCATGGAGAGCTACGGCAACGTCAACGCGGCCGACAGCCTTACCGCCATCAAAAAGCTGGTGTTCGAAGAGGAAAAAACGGATCTGAACGCCCTGACGGCGGCGCTGAAGGCCGATTTTGGCGGCGATCCCCTCTTGTGGAAGCAGGCGAAACGCTGCCCCAAATTCGGGAACGACGAAGAGGAGCCCGACGGGATGCTGCGGTCCTTGCACCGGTTCGTCTGCAAGACAGCGGCCGCTCAGGCGAAAAAGGTGGGGCTGGACACGTATCTGACCGTGGTGATCAACAACAGCGCCAACACCACCCTGGGCCTTTTGACCGGGGCCGGGGCGGACGGCAGAAGGGCCTATACGGCCATGGCCAACGCCAACAGCCCCCAGGCCGGAGCGGATACCAAAGGGGTGACGGCCGTCCTCAACTCCATGCTGAAGGCGGATACCGACATTCATGCGGGAGCGGTGCAAAACGTGAAGTTTTCCAAAGATACGTTTCAGAACCATCGGGATGCGGCCAGAGGGGCCATGGAGTCCTATTTCGACCGCGGGGGAGCCCAGCTCATGGTCACGGTGGTGGGGCGGCAGGACCTGGAAAACGCCATGGAACGGCCGCAGGACTATACCGGCCTTCTGGTGCGGGTGGGCGGATTTTCCGCCCGGTTCGTGGAGCTTTCGCCGGAAGTGCAAAAGGATATCTTAAGCCGCACCTGTTACTAGAGGAGACGAAGATGGCGGAAACGGGAAACATTTTTTCCATCCAGCGGTTCTCGATCCACGACGGGCCGGGGATCCGCACCAGCATCTTCTTTCAGGGCTGTCCGCTGCGCTGTGCGTGGTGCCACAACCCGGAGAGCTGGCAGGCTGCCGGGCCGGTGCTGCAGTTTCTGAAGGCGGAGTGCATCGGCTGTATGGCGTGCGGGAAAGTCTGTCCAAACGGCGTCCACCGCTTTGAAAACGGCGTTCATGTGATGGATAAAAGCCGCTGTACGGGCTGTATGGCCTGCGCGGACGCCTGTCCCGCGGACGCCTTAAGGGCGCTGGGCCGGCGGATGAGCGCGGAGCAGGTGCTGGAAGAAGCGCTGCGGGACGCGCCCTACTACAAAGAGGAGGGGGGCGTGACTTTGTCCGGCGGGGAGCCCCTTTTGCAGGCGAAGTTCGCGGCGAAGGTGCTGGAAGGCTGCAAAAAAGCCGGGATTTCCACCTGCGTGG
>OEQQ01000095.1_pt1 | contig 21901 bp, 23 predicted proteins | sample 1539741 | NCBI WGS metagenome assembly OEQQ01 (sample SAMEA3891876, study PRJEB23780) | metagenome | biome: terrestrial biome; feature: animal house; material: Caecal content | place: Italy | collected 2015-05-05
ACGCTGGGGGCTGCCGCCTTCTTTCCGGGGGAAGGAATTTCCTCTGCCGGGGCCCCGCTGAGGCTTGGGCTCCAGCCGCTTGATGGACAGGTTGATTTTCCCGGAATCCAGGTTGATGACCATGACCTTCACATCCTGTCCTTCGGTCAGGTGCTGCCGGATGTCGCTGACGTAGGTGTTGGACACCTCCGAGATATGTACCATGCCGGTCTTGTTCTCGGGCAGCTGAATAAATGCGCCAAAGTTGGTAATGGACTTGACTTTTCCTTCTAATACGGCTCCTACGGTTAACTCCATGTTTGCTTAGTTTCCTCCAAATTTATGATGGGTCGGTGGGCTCCACCGGATTGAAAAAGACGGAATCCGGGTCTACCAGCCCCAGAAGCTCTCCAGCCAGCTGACGGATGCTCTCGGGGGTGCCCAACTGCTGAATGTTCTGGGTCAGCCGATTATTCTCCCCTTCCAGGGCGACGGCCTGATTCCGCAGGCTCTGGGTATTGGCCTTTATGCTGTTGCAGCGCAGGGCGATGACGCCCATGGCCACGCCGGACAGCAGAATGGATACCAGCACGGCGCACTTGAGAAGGGGTGCGGCGGGGCGGTATACCAGGCGGATATTTTTCATGCAGGGTCCCTCCGGTTCCATGCCGGTCTTTCCGGCAATCATTCCTCTTTATTGTAACCCATTTTTTCCCGCTTGCAAAGAAAAATTTTTGTTTTTTTTCGGATTTTTTGAAAAAATTTTTTCCAAGGAGCCCCCAAAGCCCGGAAAAAGCCCCCAAGTCCCTTCCAGAATCCGGAAAAAACCGGGGAAATGAGCCTTCCCAGGCTCCATTCCCAGGCAAAGCCCCCCACTGCCAGCCCCAGAAGATACCCGCCACGGATGTCTCCTGCGCACACCCCGAAAAACAGGTATATAAGGGTATATCCCAGGACAGCAAGAAAAACCCCATCGGAAAGGGCCGTAAACCGGGGGCGCAGGGGCCGGAGAAAGTCATACACCAGCCCCAGTCCCACCCCCAGAAGGCAGGCGGCGAGAAAATGCCCCCAGGCCAGGGCCGGGGAAATCATTTCACCAGACGGCGCAGCACGCCGCCTCTTTGCCGGGGCTCCTGGTAAATCATGGCGCAGATATGCCCCTTCACCGCCACCTGTCCCCCTTCAATGGACAAAGTTTTCAGCTCCAGACCCTTGCCATGAATCACCAGGGTTCCCATCTGGGTTTCCAGCACCACGCAGCTCTCTTCAAACCGCACCACCTGGCTGACCCCGGTGAGGGTAAGGCTGCTGCGCTCGTTCAGGGTCAGCTTGTGGGGCAGCTGCACCGGCTCCTGATTCATGCACATCCCTCCTGTTCAAAACAGCCTATGCACCCCCAGGACCCTTTATGCCAGATAAGCCCCGGGGATGGTCTGTGGATTTCGACGGAATTTTTCTTGCATAATCCTATGGAATTTGGTATAATAGCCACGCAAGCCAATTCAAGGAAAGAGAAACGGAGAAACTTCATGGCAAAATTGTACTTCAAATACGGGGCAATGGGCTCCAGCAAGACCGCCCAGGCCCTGATTACCAAATACAATTACGAGGAAAACGATTTGCAGGTGTGGCTCATCAAGCCCAGCGCCGACACCCGGGACGGGGAGCGGATTCTCCGCAGCCGGATTGGGCTGGAAGCGCCGGTGGAGGCCGTATCCCCCCAGACGGATGTACTTTCCCTCTTTGAAAGCACCCGGCTGGGAAAATGCGATGTGATTATTGTGGACGAGTGTCAATTCATGACCCCACAGCAGATTGATGAGCTGCGGGAGATTGTGGACCGGCACAACATTCCTGTGATGTGCTTCGGCCTGCGGACGGACTTCCAGACCAAACTGTTCCCCGGCAGCCTCCGGCTCATGGAGGTGGCAGACACCATCCAGGAGATCAAAACCATCTGCGACTGCGGCGCCAAGGCCACGGTAAACGCCAGAATCGACGCCGACGGACACATTATCACCCAGGGCGCCCAGGTGGTTCTGGGGGGCAATGATGCCTACATCGCCATGTGTCACAAGTGCTATATCCGGGGAATCCGGGAGAATCGGGTCATCCGTCTCCACGGCTCCCACGATAAAGAATAAATAACGAAGGAGATTGAACGTCATGGAATTGTCTGAGATTCTTGCCAAATGTGATCACACCCTTCTGGGTCAGACGGCCACCTGGGAGGATATCCGCCAGGTTTGCGACGACGGCATGAAGTACCACACCGCCTCTGTGTGCATCCCCGCCTGCTATGTGAAGCAGGCCAAGGAATATGTGGGGGATCAGCTCCCCATCTGCACCGTCATCGGCTTCCCCAACGGCTACGATACCACCGCCGCCAAGTGCTTCATGGCCGCCGACGCCGTGGACAACGGTGCCGACGAGGTGGATATGGTCATCAACATCGGCTGGGTGAAGGAAGGCAATTACGATGCCGTCCGGGAGGAGATTTCCGCCGTCAAGGCCGCCTGCAAGGGCAAGCTCCTGAAGGTGATTATCGAAACCTGTCTTCTGACTGACGAGGAGAAGATTGCCATGTGCAAGGTGGTTTCCGATTCCGGCGCCGAGTACATCAAGACCTCCACCGGCTTCTCCACCGCCGGCGCCACCTTCCACGATGTGGAGCTTTTTGCGGGGCACGTGGCACCCCATGTGAAGATCAAGGCCGCCGGCGGCATTTCCAGCCTGGAGGATGCGGAAAAGTTCATCCAGCTGGAAGCTTCCCGTCTGGGCACCTCCCGGATTGTGAAGCTGGCCAAGGCTCTGGAGGCCGGCAAAACCGCCCCCAACGACGGCTCCTATTAGGGAAACTCTGAATAAATCGTCTGCGGCTGGAAAGCTTATCTTTTTCGCCATCCACGCAGAATGAAAAACAGGAAATACATACAGTATTCCACTGTTTTCCATTCTTTTGTCTGACGAAAAATCTCACGCTGCCAGCTCTTGCCAATTTATTCAGAGCTTCCTTAGATCAAACAGCAAGCCGAAGTGCCTCTGCCAAAGCCCCCCTTGCGAAAGGGGGGTGCCTCGGCTCTGCCGAGGCGGGGGGATTCCCCAGGCAAAGCCTGCGGAACTTCTTACCTATTACCTATTCACTATTCACTAAAAAGCTTTCCCTTTTCCACATAGGTTGGTACTTTGAAGAAGTGCCAACTGTGAATCCCTCAGTCACGCCTGTGGCGTGCCAGCTCCCACAGGCCGGGAGCCTTTGAGGTGTACCGACTCCCACAGGTCGCTTTCAAGTCAAAACATAATCTTATCAATAACAGGAGGAATTTACCATGCTGCATACACCCACTCCCCATATCAGCGCCAAGCCCGGGGACTTTGGCAAGACCGTTCTCATGCCCGGCGATCCCCTGCGGGCTAAGTTCATCGCAGAGACTTTCCTGGAAAACCCGGTGCTGGTGAACAATGTCCGGGGCGTTCAGGGTCACACCGGCACCTATAAGGGGGTAAAGGTCTCCGTCATGGCCTCCGGCATGGGCATGCCCGCCATCGGCATCTACTCCCATGAGCTGTATAACGGCTACGGCGTGGAGAACATCATCCGGGTAGGCTCCGCCGGCGCCATTCAGGAGAATATCGACCTGTACGACCTGGTGCTGGCCCAGGGTGCCTGCACCGACTCCAACTGGGCTGCCCAGTTCCACCTCCCCGGCACCTTTGCCCCCATTGCCGACTTCCAGCTTCTTTCTGAGGCAGTCAAGGCAGCGGAGAACATCGGCGCCACCTACCACGTAGGCAACGTGAACTCCTCTGATGTGTTCTACGGCGACCATGTGGGTGTGCCCGAGGGCCTGGGCAGTGTCTACGGCCTGAAAAAGATGGGCGTTATGGCTCTGGAAATGGAGGCTGCCGCCCTGTATATGAACGCCGCCCGGTACGGCAAGCGTGCCCTGTGCATCTGCACCATCTCTGACCATGTGCTCAAGGGTACGGAAACCACCTCCCAGGAACGGCAGACCGCCTTCACCACCATGATGCGGGTGGCGCTGGATGTGGCTGTTGCCATGGAGAACAAGTAAGAAACCGGGAAAGAGGCGTTTTGTACGCCTCTTTCTTTTTTCGGATAAGGAGTATGATTTATGAAGCGTGTATTTTTAATTGTATTGGACTCCTTCGGCATCGGCGCCATGCCCGATGCTCCCGCCTTTGGAGATGTGGGGGTAAACACCCTGGCCTCCTGCGCCACCTCCCCCAGGCTCTCCATTCCCAATATGCTGAAAGCCGGTCTTGGCAACATTGACGGCGTTTCCGCTGTGCCGGCAGAAGCCGCTCCCACCGGAGCCTATGCCCGGCTGACGGAAGCCTCCATGGGCAAGGACACCACCATCGGCCACTGGGAGATTGCAGGTCTTGTTTCCGAGAGTCCCCTCCCCACCTACCCCAACGGCTTCCCTGAGGAGGTTCTGGCTCCCTTCCGGGAGGCCACCGGCAGAGGGGTTCTGGCCAACGCCCCCTGGTCCGGCACGGAGGTTATCGAGAAGTACGGCGCAGAGCACATGGCAACCGGTGACCTGATTGTCTATACCTCCGCCGACTCCGTGTTCCAGATTGCCGCCCATGAGGACATTGTACCCCCGGAGCAGCTGTACGAATACTGCCGGATTGCCCGGAAGATTCTGCAGGGGAAGCACGGCGTAGGCCGGGTCATCGCCCGTCCCTTCGTAGGCAAGCCCGGCAGCTTCCAGCGCACCGCCAACCGCCATGACTTCTCTCTGGAGCCCCCGGCAGAAACCCTGCTGGATGCCATCAAGGCTGCGGGGCTGGACTCCATCGGCGTAGGCAAGATTTATGATATCTTCGCTGGACGGGGCACCACGGAGCACGTGTATAACAAGAGCAACGCCGACGGCATGGCCCATACTGATGATTTCGCCGCCCAGGACTTCCACGGACTGTGCTTCGTGAATCTGGTGGACTTTGATATGCAGTACGGCCACCGGCGGAACATTGACGGCTACGCCAACGCCCTGACGGAGTTTGACACCTGGCTGGGCCAGTTCCTTCCCAAGCTGGGACATGAGGACCTGGTGATGATCACCGCCGACCACGGCTGTGACCCGGGCTACGCCGCCACCACCGACCACACCCGGGAGTATGTGCCCCTGCTGGTGCTGGGCCAGGGTGTAAAGCCGGTGAACCTGGGCACCCGGAAGAGCTTCTCCGACATTGCCGCCACGGTGGCAGAGCTGCTGGACGTGAAGTACACCACCCCGGGCAAGAGCTTTGCCCAGGAAATTCTCTGAAAAGGAGGAAAAGGGATGACCCCCGAAAAACTGATGGAGCTGGCCAAGGAGGCCATGACCCACGCCTATGTGCCCTACTCCGGCTATAAAGTGGGCGCCGCTTTGCTGTGCGCCGACGGCACGGTATACCAGGGCTGCAACATGGAAAACGCCGCCTACTCTCCTACGGTCTGCGCCGAGCGCACCGCCTTCTTCAAGGCCGTGTATGACGGCCACCGGGATTTTACCGCCATCGCAGTCTGCGGCGGCAAGGACGGCATTCTTTCCGGAATGTTCCCCCCCTGTGGCGTGTGCCGGCAGGTGATGGCAGAGTTCTGCAAGGAGGACTTCCGTATCTACATGGCGGACGGTCCGGAAAAAATCCAAAGCTGCACCCTGGCAGAGCTGCTGCCTTATGGTTTTTCTGCCGGAAAATACATGGATATGTAAAAACCTCATAGTAAATTTTACAAAAATCAAGAAAAGTAGTTGATTTTTACCTAAAGATGTGCGAGAATAGTGTCGGTGCCCCCCGGCACCGACTACATAAAAAATGGAGGAAAATCAAATGAAGAAGATTCTGGCATTTTTGCTGGCTGCTCTGATGGTTGTCGGTCTGTTCGCCGGTTGTGCACCCGCAGACAACGATGACACCACCAAGGCTCCCGATTCTACCACTGCTCCTGAAGGTGAGACCACCCAGGGCGGCGACAGCACCGAGCCCACTGAGACTCCCGCGCTGAGCGCCGACGACATCCCCGACGAGATGACCTCCGAGGATGGCAAGTATCAGATCGCTTTCGTTACTGACGTGGGCCAGCTGAAGGACAAGTCCTTCAACCAGGGCACCTTCGACGGCGTGAAGCTGTACGCTGCCGAGGCCGGCAAGTCCTACAAGTACTATCAGCCCGCCGGCGGCAATGAGGCTACCGACGACGACCGTTACGACGCCATGAAGCTGGCTGCCGAGAACGGCGCTGAAGTGGTTGTCTGCGCAGGCTTTATGCAGGAAAAGGCTCTGGCGAAGGCCGCCGAGGAGTTCCCCGATGTCAAGTTCGTGTTCATTGACGGCTGGGCGCTGGGCCGTACCAATGTGGCGGGCATTAACTTCCAGGAAGAGCAGTGCGGCTACCTGGCCGGCTACGCTGCCGTGAAGGAAGGCTACACCAAGCTGGGCTTCTCCGGCGGCGGCGGCGGCACCAACGCTGCTTGTAACCGTTACGGCTACGGCTTCGTCCAGGGCGCCGATGCTGCTGCCAAGGAGCTGGGCGTAAAGGTTGAGATGAACTACTCCTGGCTGTACGGTTCCAGCTTCTCCGCTTCCAACGAGCTGCAGACCATGGCTGCCGGCTGGTATCAGACCGGTACCGAGGTCATCTTCGCTTGCGGCGGCGCTATGTTCCAGTCCATCTCCGCTGCTGCCTCCGCTGAGGACGGCGCTGTCATCGGTGTGGACGTGGACCAGTCCTACGAGTCCCCCGCCGTTATCACCTCCGCTATGAAGGGCATCGGCGAGGCTGCTATGCAGGCTCTGAAGGCTGCTGAGACCGAGGAGAGCTGGAATGCTTTCATCGGCGACGGCACGACTTCCATCACCCTGGGCGCCAAGGACAACGCTGTGGGTCTGCCCACCGCCACCTGGTCCCTGGAAGGCTGGAGCGTTGAAGAGTACGAGGCTATGCTGGCTGACATCGTTGCCGGTAAGATCACCATCGACAACGCCGATGTTCCCGAGCCCGCTTCCACCGAGAATGTCACTGTGAACATTGTAAAGTAATTTCCCCATAACCCCTTACCGGCACAGCTTCGGCTGTGCCGGTATTTTTTTGATTTTGGGTGTACTTTTTCTCCTCAATATCAGGCAATATAGGGACAGATACTTCATACTTTTGACATAAAATTGTTTTTTCGTTACAATTTATCAATCTTTTCTTGCAATTCTTTCGTAGGTATTGTATAATTATATTTGCGAAAATGTGCATAATCTGGGAAGGAGGACAACCACCATGGATTCAGAATACATTATTGAAATGCTGAATATCCGAAAAGAATTTCCGGGCATTGTAGCCAATGACGATATTACGCTGCAGCTGCGCCGGGGTGAGATCCACGCCCTGCTGGGAGAAAACGGTGCCGGTAAGTCCACGCTTATGTCTGTGCTGTTTGGCCTGTATCAGCCGGAGGCAGGAGAAATCAGAAAGAACGGCCAGACGGTCAAGATTCACAACCCCAACGACGCCACCGCTTTGCACATTGGCATGGTGCACCAGCACTTCAAGCTGGTGGATGTGTTTACCGTCCTGGACAACATTATCCTGGGTGCCGAGGACACCAAGCTGGGCTTCCTGCAAAAGAAGGTGGCCCGGAAGAAGGTTCAGGAGCTGTCGGAAAAGTACAAGCTCCAGGTGGACCTGGACGCCAAGGTGGAGGACATCACCGTAGGTATGCAGCAGCGTACCGAAATCCTGAAGATGCTCTACCGGGATAACGAAATTCTGATTTTCGACGAGCCTACCGCCGTGCTCACCCCTCAGGAAATTGACGAGCTGATGGAGATCATGCGGGGCTTTGCCAAGGAAGGCAAGTCCATCCTCTTCATTACCCACAAGCTCAACGAAATCATGGCGGTGGCAGACCGGTGTACCGTTCTGCGGAAGGGCAAGTGCATCGGCACCGTCAACATTGCCGACACCAATCAGCAGGAGCTGTCCAACATGATGGTGGGCCGTCCTGTGCAGCTGCAGGTGGAGAAGAAGCCTGCAAAACCCGGAGACGTGATTCTGGATGTGCAGAATCTCACCGTCCACTCCAAAAACAGCAAGAAAAACGCTGTCCACGACGTATCCTTCCAGGTTCGCGGGGGAGAAATCGTGTGTATTGCCGGTATTGACGGCAACGGCCAGTCCGAGCTGGTGTACGGCCTGACCGGTCTGGAAAAGACCGCCGGCGGTCATGTTACCCTCTGCGGCAAGGATATCTCCAAGGCCAGCGTCCACAAGCGCAGCGAGGCCGGCATGAGCCATATCCCCGAGGACCGGCACAAGCACGGTCTGGTGCTGGACGACACCCTGGAGAACAACATTGTGCTCCAATCCTTCCAGGAGCCCCGGTTCCAGAAGCTGGGCTTCATCAAGAAGGACGCTGTGCGCCAGTACGCCCAGAAGATTATCGACCAGTACGATGTCCGCAGCGGCCAGGGCCCGGTGACCATCGCCCGGAGTATGTCCGGCGGTAACCAGCAGAAGGCCATCATCGGCCGGGAAGTGGACCGGGGTCTGCCTCTGCTGATTGCGGTGCAGCCCACCCGCGGCCTGGACGTGGGTGCCATCGAATACATCCACAAGCAGCTGGTTGCCCAGCGGGATGAGGGCAAGGCAGTGCTGCTGGTATCCCTGGAGCTGGACGAGGTTATGAACCTGTCCGACCGGATTCTGGTTATGTACGAAGGTGAGATTGTGGGCGAGTTTGACCCCAAGAAGACCACCGTACAGGAGCTGGGCCTTTATATGGCTGGTGCCAAGCGTGACGGAAAAGGAGGAGCCCAGGCATGAAAAACAAACTTTCAGACATTTATGGGAAAGACGGCACGAAAAAGGTACTGGCTTCCCTGATCTCCATCCTGGTAGGCCTGTTTGTAGGTACCATTATTGTGGTGATTGTGGGCCTGACCAAGGATACCATCACCCCCAGCGGTATTTGGGATGGTGTGCGGCTGATTTTCGCCGGCATCTTCTCCACCGGACGGGATGCTGCCGGTAATCTTTCCTGGGGATACAATCCTCAGTCCGTGGGCAATATGCTCTTCCGTGCCACGCCCCTGATTATGACCGGCCTTTCTGTGGCAGTTGCCTACAAAACCGGCCTGTTCAACATCGGTGCCCCCGGTCAGTACCTGATGGGTACCATGGCCTCTTTGATGATCGCCCTGGGCATCCCCTCCGAAGTGGTGCCTGCAGGAATCATCTGGGTTCTGGCTTTCCTGGGCGGCTGCCTGGCCGGCGCTCTGTGGGGCTGCATCCCCGGCCTGCTGAAAGCACTGCTGAACATCAACGAGGTTCTGGCCTGTATCATGACCAACTGGCTGGCTGCCAACCTGGTCACCTGGGCCTTTGACGTGAGCAACTTCAAGAACATGGTGGAAAACACCAAGGCTGGCTACATCTACAAGACCACCTTCAACGGTGTGGAAACCCCCAAGCTGGGACTGGACAAGATCTTCCCCGGCTCCCAGGTCAATGGCGGCATTCTCATTGCCATCGTAATCGCCATTGCCATGTATATCCTCATCAACAAGACCACCCTGGGCTACCAGCTGAAGGCCTGCGGCTCCAACCGCCATGCTGCCCGGTATGCCGGCATCAATGACAAGCGGAACATTGTTCTGTCCATGGCCATTGCCGGTGCCCTGTCCGGCGGCGGCGCTGCTCTGTACTGGCTGGCCGGCAACACCGAGTTCTACTGGTCCACCTACCAGTCTCTCCCCGCCATCGGCTTCAACGGCATCCCCGTAGCCCTGCTGGCAGTGTGTAACCCCATTGGTGTCATCTTCACCGGCAGCTTCATGGCTATGCTGGACATTGTAGGTCAGCAGCTCACCGGCTACACCGCCTACAACGAGTATATTACCGATGTAATCATTGCGGTGATTGTGTATCTGAGTGCATTCTCCCTGGTCATCCGCATGGCTCTGACCAGAAAGCCCAAGGCCAGGAAAGAGAAGATTGAAACGAAGCCTGTGGCAGAGAAGAAACCGGATTCCCAGGCGGAAGGAGGCGAGGAAGCATGACATTTCTGATTCAGCAAACCTTACTGTATGCGGTTCCTCTTATGATCGTGGCTTTGGCCGGTGTATTCGCTGAACGCAGCGGTATCATCAACCTGGCCCTGGAAGGTATTATGATTTTCGGTGCCTTCATCGGCGTGCTGTTTGTTCACAGCATGCAGAACCTGGAGGTATTCACCACCGCCGCCCGGGAAGGTGACTGGCTCACGCTGCAGGGTCTGGAGCTGTTGGCAATGGTGGTAGCAGCGATTATGGGCGCCATTTTCTCCCTGCTTCTGTCCTTTGCCTCCATCAACCTCCGGGCTGACCAGACCATCGGCGGTACTGCTCTGAACCTGTTGGCTCCGGCTCTGGTGCTGTTCCTCATCCGGGTGCTGGCAAACCAGAACACCCTGCAGATGCAGACCGGCGACGCCGCTTCCTGGTTCATGATCAAGAAGTCCACCTTCGGCGTGAAGAAGTCCGTGGATTGGGGCTTCCTGGGTGAGACCTTCCTGAACAAGATTTACATTGCCACTTATATCTGCATCATCATCTTCATTGTGCTGGCCATTATCCTGTATAAGACCAAGTTCGGTCTGCGGCTCCGTTCCTGTGGTGAGAATCCCCAGGCAGCTGACAGCCTGGGCATCAATGTGTATAAGATGCGGTATATCGGCACCACCATCTCCGGCGCTCTGGCCGGTATGGGCGGCTTTGTCTACTCCCTGACCACCGCCAACTGCACCGCCAACGGTGACGTGGCTGGCTTCGGCTTCCTGGCTCTGGCCGTTATGATTTTCGGTAACTGGAAGCCTCTGAACATTGCCGGCGCATCTTTGCTCTTCGGCCTGTTCAAGTGTATCGCCGCAGCCTACAGCTCCATCGACATCAACGGCGACGGTGTGTACTGGCTGGCAGAAATTGGCATCAGCTCCCATCTGTACCGGATGCTCCCCTACCTGGTGACCCTGGTGGTTCTGGCCTTCACTTCCAAGAAGTCCCGGGCTCCCAAGGCAGAGGGTATCCCCTACGACAAAGGCTCCCGTTAACAAATCAAAAGGGCATCTCGAATTGAGATGCCCTTTTCCTTTTGGAGTCTGCATAAACTACACCTTGTGGGTGAGTCTTCCGATGATTTCCAGGATTTGGCTGCAAACCTCCCGTTCCTGCTGGGCAAGACGCAGAAACACCTGGCCGTACTCCGGGTCGGCGCCTCGGGCTTCGTACTCTGCAAGGCAGCGCATTTTGTTGCCGTAGCACCGGCGCAGGGTCACCTCCACCGGCTCCTCCTGGGGCGGCAGGCTTTTTGCGCTGTAATGCTTGCCGGTGGCCAGGGTATAAATTCCCTTGAGGCAGGCGGTATGGGACTGACACTGGGTAAAGAGGTTGTGAAGCTGGGTTCCCTCCCGTCCTCCCAGCCGCCGGGACAGATATAAGTAGGTGGCAGCCTCCTGCCATTGCAGGGCAATCAGCCCCTTGAGACTCTCCGGGTCAAACAGAGCCGCCGGCTCCTTCACCCGCTGCCACACCTGGGCAAAAGCATCGTTTGGTTTGGTTTTCATATTCTGCTCACTCCTTCCGGCATCCAGTATACCCCGTCGGTCAAGGGAAAAAACCGGGGTTTTTGTCGAAAAAATAAGGGAAACCCCCTTTTCTTTCTCGCTCATTTGTGCTATAATGACCAAAAACAAAGGAGGCGCCGCCTATGCCCAAGACAAACCCCAGGGAAGAACAGGTTTTGAACTTTATCCGGGAATTTTCGGCAGAGAATGGCTATGCCCCCTCCATCCGGGAGATTTGCGCCGGGGTGGGACTGCGCTCCACCGCCTCCGTAAACTACCACCTGAAAAATTTGCAGCAGAAGGGGCTGCTCACCCAGGGAGAGAAAGGCCGCAAGCGTGCCATCGCCGCTCCCCAGCGCCCGGGGCAGATTCCCCTCATCGGCACCGTCACCGCAGGCCTCCCTATCCTGGCTCTGGAGAACCGGGAGGGCACCATCAGCTGGGACGGGGACCCCTCCTGCTTTGCCCTCCGGGTCCGGGGGGACAGCATGATTAACGCCGGGATTTTCTCCGGGGATGTGGTGGTAGTCCGCCCCCAGCCCACCGCCGACGACGGTCAGATTGTAGTTGCCCGGCTGGAGGATGAGGCCACCGTCAAGCGCCTGCGCCGCCGCAACGGGCAAATCTGGCTCATGCCGGAAAACGAGGCCTACGCCCCCATCGACTGCACCTACGCCCAGATTGTAGGCGTTGTAAAGGCCCTGGTTCGGGAATATTGAGCAAACAGCCGAAGGAATAAATTCCTTCGGCTGTTTTTTTGCCTGTTTGTACCTTTCTGCCCCACAGTTGGGACAAAAAATTCACATTTTTCCCATAGCGTATCCCGGGAAGGTGTGGTATAATGTCTGTAAGTATACCATATTGGGAGCGTATTGCTATGCTGGAATTGTTAGCCCCGGCTGGGTCCATGGAATCCCTCCGGGCCGCCGTCCAGAACGGCGCCAATGCCGTTTATCTGGGCTGCGGTATCTATAACGCCCGCCAGGGCGCAAAAAACTTTACCCCCCAGGCGCTGACCGAGGCGGTGAAGTACTGCCATGTCCGGGATGTGGCAGTCCACCTTACTTTGAATACTCTGGTGTCTGACAAGGAGACCCAGGAGCTTGTCCAACTGATTCGCCATGCCGCCCAGAGCGGTGTGGATGCCTTTATCGTGCAGGATCTGGGGGTGGTGCGGCTGTGCCGTCAGATTGCCCCCCACATCCCCATCCACGGCTCCACCCAGATGACCATTCACTCCCTGCCGGGGGTGCTCCTTTGCGCCGCCTGGGGATTGAGCCGGGTGGTGCTCAGCCGGGAGCTGAGCCGGGAGGAGATTCGCTACATCTGCCAGAACTCCCCCATTGAAATCGAGGTATTCGGCCATGGCGCTCTGTGTATGTGCTATTCCGGTCAGTGCTACCTCTCCGCCGCCATCGGCGGCCGCTCCGGCAACCGGGGACGGTGCGCCCAGCCTTGCCGCCAGAGCTACGGCTACGGCCGTTGGCAGAATCAGTACCCCCTGAGCCTGAAGGACAGCTGTCTGGTGCGGGAGCTGAAGGAGCTGGAACAGATGGGCGTTGCCTCCCTGAAACTGGAGGGACGGATGAAACGGCCGGAGTATGTAGCGGCGGTCACCGGAATTTACCGGAAGGCCCTGGATACCCACATGGTCACCCGGGACATGGAAAAGACCCTGCTGGATGCCTTCAACCGCCAGGGCTTTACCCAGGGCTATTACGACGGCGCTTTGGGCGGAGAAATGTTCGGTGTCCGGGAGGACACCCGGGAAAATGCCGCCTTTTTCAAGGAACTGCGCCAGACCTATGAGACCGGGGAAACCCCTCTGGTTCCCATCCGCTTTCAGGCGGTGGTTCGCCCCGGCCTTACCCAGCTGACGGTGATTGACCCCCAGAACCGGGTCTGCACCGCCCAGGGCCCTGCCCCGGAGACAGCTCGGGTTGCGGAGCTGACAAAAGAGGTGCTTATCGCCCGGCTGACCAAGACCGGCGGCACCCCCTACCGGTGCGTGGAAGCCGCGGTGGAAATCCAGCCGGGACTGTCCCTCTCCGCCTCCGCCATCAACGGTCTGCGGCGGGACGTGCTGAATCAGCTCACTGCCCTTCGGGCCCGGCGGGATGTGCCGGCTCTGGGCCGTCCGGAGCGGATTCCCAACTATCGTACCCCCCAGGAGCCCCCGGCCTACAACATCCAGGTGACCACAAAAGAGCAGATTACCGGCAGACTCCTGAAAATGCAGCCGAACCTTCTCTATGTGCCCCTGCACCTGCTGACGGAGGACGCCGCCTTTGCCCGGGACCTGGTGGGAAAAGTACGGGTATGCCCGGTGCTTCCCAGAGTGGTTCACGACGGCGAGCTGGCCCGGCTGAAGGAGCAGCTGCGGAGCCTGCGGGCTCTGGGCATCCGGGAGGCTCTGGTGGGCAATCTGGGACTGCTCCTTCCGGTGCGGGAGTGCGGGATGCACCCCCGGGGGGACTTTGGTCTTAACATCTACAATTCCGCAGCCCTGCAATCCATCCGGGAGATGGAACTGCGGTCCCAGTGCCTGAGCTTTGAAATGACCCTGCCCCAGATTCGGGACGCCAAAAAGGGACTGCCCTGCGAGATTCTGGCCTATGGCCGGCTGCCCCTGATGATTACGGAAAACTGCCTCATCCGGGGCCGCACCGGTCAGTGCACCTGCCACTTAGGCTCTGCCAAGCTGGTGGACAAGACCGGCAGCGAATTCCCCGTAATCCGGGACGGCAACACCTGCCGCAGCGTCCTGCTCAACGGCAAGAAGCTCTACTGGCTGGACCGGCAGGAGGATCTGGCACGGCTGGGCCTGTGGGCCGTGCGGCTGTACTTTACCACAGAGAATCCCCAGGAGGTTGACCGGGTGCTGTCCGCCTGCCGCAGCGGCGAGGCCATGGACCCGGGTTCCTGCACCAGAGGGCTGTACCTCCGGGGTCTGCAATAAAAGGAGCGAACCATGAAGTGTATTTTAGCGTCCCAGTCTCCCCGACGTCGGGAGCTGATGGAACATTTGGATATTCCCTTCACCGTGTGTCCTGCGGACATTGATGAAACCATGGATCTGTCCCGGGACCCCCGGCAGGAGGTTGCCCGGGTAAGTCTTCATAAGGCCAGAGCCGTCCCCGCAGAGCCCCAGGATGTGGTCATCGGAGCGGACACCATTGTGGTGTGCGACGGCCGGGTGCTGGGTAAGCCCCACTCCCCCCAGGAGGCGGAGGAAATGCTCCGGCTTCTCTCCGGCAGAACCCATGAGGTGATGACGGGCTTAAGCGTTATTCGGGGCAGCCGGGAAAAGGTGCTGACCCAGGTGACCAAAATCCGCTTCCGGCAGCTGTCGGACAGGGAGATTTCCCGGTATGTAGCCGGGGGCGAGCCCATGGACAAGGCGGGTGCCTACGGAATCCAGGGCGGCGCTGCTCTGTTTGTGGAGGAGATTCAGGGAGATTACTTTAATGTGGTGGGGCTTCCCCTGTGCCCGTTGGGGCAGATTCTGGAGGAGTTGGCCCCGGAGCTTTGGGAGGCACAGCCATGAGACATTTCTTTACCACCAAAATCAAGATTGTACTGCTGGCGGCGGTGCTGATTGCCGCCGTGTCCGCTGTGGTGCTGAGCCTGACAGGCAACAGCTACCCCAGCACCGTTGTTCAGGGCATTCTGGCCCCTCTCCGGGCCGGTGCCACCCACCTGACCGCCCAGGCGGAGAAGCTTTATGACTATATTTTCTCCTATGAGTCATTGCTGGCGGAAAACGAAGCCCTCAAGGAGCAGCTGAGCCAGATGGAGGACCAGGCCCGGCAGGCTGCCGCCCTCACCAAGGAAAATCAGGCCCTCCGGGATGCCCTGGAGCTGAAACAAAATAACGAAGGCTACAAGATGGTGGATGGCTACATCATCTCCTGGAGCTCCAACGACTGGAGCAGCACCTTCACCATCAACCAGGGCACCAACGCAGGCATTGCCGAAGGCATGTGCGCCATCACCGCCAACGGCGAGGTGGTGGGTCTGGTGACCGAGGTGGGGAGCAACTATGCGGTAATCAAAACCGTGCTGGACTCCTCCCTGGAAATCAGCGCCACCATCGTATCCTCCGGCTACAACGGCATGGTGAAGGGCGGCTACTCTACCGACCACCCGGATTTGCTGCGGATGAACTACCTCCCCAGCTCCGCCACCATCCGAAACAACGACCAGGTGGTGACCACCGGTTCCACCGTCTATCCCCGGAATCTGATTCTGGGCTATGTGGTGGACGCAGGCTTTGACGATACGGGCGTTGCCAAGTACGCCCTGCTGGAGCCCGCCGCCGACATCGGTGCTTTGGACCAGATTTTCATTATCACCGAATATAACGTGGAGTAAGTCCCATGAAGAAGAAAAAAAACGAATTCAAAAAGGATAAGCTGGAAGCCCCATGGCTCAGCCGGCTGTACCTGACCCAGAAGCAGCGCCGGGCCTTCTACACCTGGGCGCTGATGGCACTGCTGCTTCTGGTGATTTCGGTTTTGCAGGATGTGGTGCTTTGCCGGCTGCGGATTTATGACGCCGCTACGGATCTGGTGCCCTGTGTGATTTTCCTCATTGCCATCATCGAAGGTTCCCAGAACGGCAGTGTCTTTGCCCTGTGCGCCGGAATGTTCTACCAGTTTTCCGGCTCCGCCCCGGGAGGCTACACCCTGGTGCTTATCACCGCCATTGCCATCGGTGCCGCCATCTTCCGCCAGAGCTACCTGCAAAAGAGCTTCGGCGCCGCCCTGCTGACCACAGGTCTGGCGGTCTTTGCTTATGAGCTTCTGAACTTTGCCCTGGGCTGGGCCACCGGCCTGACCGTCTTCAGCCGGCTTCCCGGCTTCCTCATCACCGCAGTGCTGACCCTTGTGGCTGTGCCGCTTTTGTACCCTGTTGTCCTGTCTATTGCAGCCATAGGAGGAGATATATGGAAAGAATAACCCGTTTTCGTGCCGGTATTGTGCTGCTGCTGTTCGTAGCTTTGATTGGATTTTATGTATACCGCCTGTATGACGAGCAGATTATCAAAACCGGCGGCGGCAGCATCAGCAACGAAACCACTTTCACCACCCTGACCCGGGTAAAAGCCGCCCGGGGTGAGATTCTGGACCGGAACGGCAACGTTCTGGTGAGCAACCGGGCCAGCTATGACCTGGTGATTAACCACTATGTGCTGGTGTCCGCCAAGGGCACCAACGATTATCTGTACCAGCTGGTAAAGCTGTGCCAGGAGCTGGACATCGAGTATAACGAGCACTTCCCCATCTCCCAGCAGCGGCCCTTTACCTACACATTGGAGGAGTATAACTCCGCCTACCAGGGGTATTTTCAGGAATATCTGAAATATATGGACGGTCTGGACTCGGATATCACCGCTCCCCTGCTGATTGAAACCCTCCGGGAGGTTTACGGCCTGCCGACGGAGTGGTCCGACGAGGACGCCCGGCTGGTCATCGGCCTGCGGTATGAGCTGGCTCTGCGTAACTGCGTCCCCTCCATGGCAAACTATGTGTTCCTTAACGACGTGAGCCAGGAGGAGATGGCAGCCATCGGAGAGCTGAACATCCCCGGCATGAACGTGGAAGCCTCCACCGTCCGGGAATATCAGACGGAATACGCCGCCCATATTCTGGGCTTTGTAGGCGCCATGTCCGCCGAGCAGTGGGAGTACTACAAGCAGTTCGAGGAGTACTCCATGGACGCCCAGGTGGGGCAGGCAGGCTTTGAGGCGGCCTTTGAGGAGTATCTCCACGGCGTGGACGGCTGGCGTATGGACACGGTGAACCAGGACGGAACCCTGGTTTCCTCGGAATATCTGGTGGAGCCCAAGGCCGGCTCCAACGTCCAGGTAACCATTGACATCGTTCTCCAGGGCATTGCGGAGGAATCTTTGGCCCGGCACATGGAGGAGCTGCGGAACAACGAAAATCCCAATGCAGACGGCGCAGACGCAGAAGGTGCCGCCGTGGTGGCCATGGACCCCAATACCGGGCAGGTGCTGGTGTGCGCCAGCTATCCCACCTATGACCCGTCCACCTATTTTGAGAACTACAACGAGATTCTGAAAGATCCCCTGACCCCCCTGTTCAACCGGGCTCTGGATGCCACTTACCCTCCCGGCTCCGTATACAAGCCTGTGATGGTGGTAGCCGCCATTGACTCCGGCCTGATCAACTCCGCCACCATCATTGAGGACAAGGGTATGTTCGACCCGGACAACAGCCCGGACAACAAATACGATAAATTCCAGCCCACCTGTCTGACCTACTCTCTGCTGGGCTATGCCCACGGACCAATCAACGCCGCCCAGGCTCTGAAGGTATCCTGCAACTACTTCTTCTATGACCTGGGCGACCGGATCAAGCTGTCCATTATGGACAACACCGGCAAGATGATGGGCCTGGGAGAGTCCACCGGTATTGAGCTGCCGGAATCCACCGGCCACCGGGCCAATGCAGAGACCAAGGCAGAGCTGTTTGAAGGAGAAGACGGCAGCTGGTACCAGGGCGACCAGATTCTGGCAGCCATCGGTCAGTCGGAGCATCGGTTCACCCCCATGCAGCTGTGCGTATACGCCTCTACCCTGGCCACCCAGGGAGACCGGTACCGGGCAACCTTCCTGAACCGGATTGTGTCCTCCGACAACCGGAGCCTTCTGAAGGAGAGCCAGGTGGAGCTTATGAGCCATCTGGACATCTCTGATGAGGCCTATATGTCCTATATGCAGGGTATGTGCATGGTTACCCAGGAGTCGGGCGGTACTGCATATTCAACGTTCCGGGACTACCCCATCCAGGTAGCCGGCAAGACCGGTACGGCAGAAACGGACAAGGAAGGCAAATCCGACAACGGTTCCTTCATCTGCTTTGCCCCGGCCTACGACCCGGAAATCGCCATTTCCGTGTACGGCGAGCAGGCCGGTCACGGTTCCTCCATGGCCGGTGTTGCCAAGGACATTCTGGACTCTTATTTTGAAGTAGGGGCTCCTGCAGATGTGAACAGCTACGAAAACAAGTTAAGCTGACCTTTGGATTCTTCGCCTTTTTCAGGCGATTCCGTTCTGAGGGTATTGGCAGAACCGGAAACCATCCCCAAGTGTAGTGTGTTTCTACACTTGGGGATGTCTTTATACGTCCCTTCTCTCCAAGGCATCCCGGGGCGTTTTTTATACTTGACACAGGCATTTTTTATCACCACTATCGAATCCATTTCCATCCAATTATGGGTTTTACAATCTTTGGGATTGTATCAAGGGAATCTCAAAGGCGTGTTTTTTTGGCGATGTGTTGTTATTTTATACAAATAAATATATTTTTCGCAGGTTAATTTATGTAATGAGGTTTATTTTTCCTTACCTTTACAAAAATATATCTTTTTATCCTCCGATAATTTACATTCATAGCATTATACTATAGGTGGGAGGAATTGCTATGGATTATTTAGAATGGTTTCCGGACAGATTGGTGCAGCTGAGGCTGCAAAAAGGGGTTTCAGCCCGAGATATGAGTCTATCTCTTGGGCAATGTGAGAGCTATATCAACAAAATTGAAAATCGGAAGGCCCTTCCCTCCATGACAGGCTTTTTCCTGATTTGCGAATATTTGTGTATTGAGCCCAAGGACTTTTTCTCTCCCCAGCTCATTGCACCTACGATTACATCCCAGCTGGCTACAGCCCTCAGCAAGCTGAAGCCCCACCAGGCCGAGCATCTTTTGCAGGTTGCAAAGGATCTGACTGAGAACAATTGATTGGAAACAAAAATGCACCCCATCTCCGTGACGGCGCAAACCGTCGGGCAGATGGGGTGCTTTTTTCCCGGGAAATATGTTACTTGCTCAGGTAAGCATCGATGGAGGCAGCGGCCTTCTTGCCGGCGCCCATAGCCAGGATGACGGTGGCAGCGCCGGTAACGGCATCGCCGCCGGCGAACACGCCCTCACGGGTGGTCATCTCATCCTCGTTCACAATCAGGCAGCCCTTCCGGTTGGTCTCCAGACCGGGGGTGGTGGAGCGGATCAGGGGGTTGGGGCTGGTGCCCAGAGCCATGATCACGGTGTCCACATCCAGCACAAACTCAGAGCCGGGGATCTCCACAGGACGGCGGCGGCCGGAGGCGTCCGGCTCACCCAGCTCCATGCGGATGCACTTGATGCCGCAGACACGGCCGTTCTCGTCACCCAGAATCTCCACAGGATTGCACAATGTCTTGAACTCGATGCCCTCTTCCTTGGCGTGGTGCTGCTCTTCCTTACGGGCAGGCATCTCAGCCTCGCCGCGGCGGTACACGATGTAAACGTGGTCAGCACCCAGACGCATGGCGCAGCGGGCGCCGTCCATAGCCACGTTGCCGCCGCCGACCACGGCCACAGCCTTGGACTGGATGATGGGGGTATCGTAATCGGCGTCATAGGCCTTCATCAGGTTGGTACGGGTCAGGTACTCGTTGGCGGACATTACACCCTTCAGGCTCTCGCCGGGGATGTTCATAAACATGGGAAGACCGGCGCCGGAGCCTACGAACACGGCCTTGAAGCCCATCTCAAACAGCTCGTCGATGGTCAGCACCCGGCCGATGACCATGTTGGTCATGACGGTAACGCCCTGGGCCTCCAGCTTCTTCACCTCGTTTGCCACAATGCTCTTGGGCAGACGGAACTCGGGGATGCCGTAAACCAGCACGCCGCCGGCGGTATGAAGAGCCTCAAACAATGTCACTTCATAGCCCTTCTTGGCAAGGTCCGAGGCACAGGTCAGGCCGGCAGGGCCGGAACCAACCACGGCGACCTTCTTGCCGTTGGACTCCACTTTCTGAGGCATGGCGTTCACGTTCTCCCGGTACCAGTCAGCCACGAACCGCTCCAGACGGCCGATGGCCACCGGCTCGCCCTTCACGCCCCGGACACACCGGGCCTCGCACTGGGTCTCCTGGGGACATACACGGCCGGACAGGGCAGGCAGGGAGTTGGTGGAGGTGATAACCTCATAGGCCTCCTGGAACTTGCCCTCGGCTACCAGGCCGATGAACTCGGGAATCCGGATGTTCACGGGGCAGCCTTCCACACACTTGGGGTTCTTGCACTTGAGGCAGCGGCCTGCCTCTTCCATAGCCATCTCCGGGGTGTAGCCCAGAGCCACTTCTTCAAAGTTGTGAGCCCGTACCTGGGGGTCCTGCTCAGGCATGGGGGTCTTTACCAAAGTCATGTTTGCCATTTTCCCTTACCTCCTTACGGAATCAGCTTCTTGCCCATGGTTTCCATGCGGCAGGTGTGGGTCTTGCTTACTTCAGCTTCCCGGTCACGGTACACGCTGTTCCGGTTCATCAGCTCTGCAAAGTCCACCTTGTGGCCGTCGAACTCGGGGCCGTCCACGCAGGCGAACTTGGTCTCGCCGCCCACGGTAACACGGCAGCCGCCGCACATGCCGGTGCCGTCCACCATGATGGGGTTCAGGGACACCATGGTGTGAACGCCGAAGGGCTCGGTGGTCTTGCACACAAACTTCATCATGGGCACCGGGCCGATAGCCAGCACCTCGTCATACTCCCGTCCGGCCTCCAGCAGCTGCTGCAGCTTCACGGTGACGAAGCCCTGCTCGCCGTAGGAGCCGTCGTCGGTCATCAGGTACAGGTTGTCGGCACAGGCCTTGAACTCATCCTCCAGGATGACGATATCCTTGTTCCGGAAGCCCACAATCACGTCCACTTCTGCGCCGGCTTCCTTGAAAGCCTGGGCAGAGGGCAGGGCAATGGCGCAGCCCACGCCGCCGCCAACCACGCAAACCCGCTTCTTGCCTTCCACGGCAGTGGGCTTGCCCAGAGGGCCTACAAAGTCCCGGATATAGTCGCCTTCATTCAGGTTGCCCAGGGAGATGGTGGCAAAGCCCACCTTCTGGAAGATGATGGTGACGGTACCCTTCTCCCGGTCATAGCCGGCGATGGTCAGGGGGACACGCTCGCTCTTTTCGTCGATGCGGAAAATGATGAACTGTCCGGCCTTGGCCTTCTTGGCTACAAAGGGGGCTTCAATTTCCATCAGGGTGACGGAGCTGTTCAGCTCCTTCTTGCGTACAATTTTGAACATTACCCGATCCTTCCTTTTCAGTGAATTTAAGTGCAAAGTTCTACATCTTTTTTATTATATACCTTTTGAGGCATATTGTCAATTTCGGCGGGCAGTGCCCGCTGACAATTTCGCACGGTGGCTTTCTGCTCTTCGTTACTTCCCTGACCCGCCCGGTATCGGCGGGCAGTGCCCGCGGACAATGCGCACCGGGCTGGTCTGTATTCGTTACTTCCC
>OEQQ01000096.1_pt1 | contig 21777 bp, 26 predicted proteins | sample 1539741 | NCBI WGS metagenome assembly OEQQ01 (sample SAMEA3891876, study PRJEB23780) | metagenome | biome: terrestrial biome; feature: animal house; material: Caecal content | place: Italy | collected 2015-05-05
ATTATGTAGTTATCGGCAATATTTTTGATAACCCAGAATTATTAGAAGACAGCGATTTAATTGCAATTAGATTGCAATTGGGTTGCAGTTTTGAAGGAGAGCTATATGCGAATGAGATATAAATCTCTATCAGATTATGGGATTCCTGATCAGGACCAGAAGTCATTGCTGAAACGATGCGCACACTTAGATAATGACGAAAAGAAAATTCTTGAAGCAGCAGCCCTCTCTGCAGCTCCGGGGCTTGAAAAATATATAATCCGCAGCATTACGGAGCCAGGTATGGGGTACAGGAGTATTGGAGATATTCCTATAGGGGAAGATGATTTTTATGCTTACCGAAGAAAAACATTGGCGATATTTTATGATCGGCTTCGTTTGTTTGGTTGCTGGAAAGATTGACGAGAAATGTGGGGAGAAGCACCACACGCCCCGTATGGTAGAATTAGAGTAGAAACTGCGCGGGGCGGGAAAGGGAGAATATGGAGAAAACAAAAATAGATTGGTGTGACAGCACATGGAATCCTGTTACTGGCTGTCTGCATGGATGTGAATATTGTTATGCCAGAGGGATTGCACATAGATTTTCTTGCGAAGGGAAAACTTTGGAAGCACCTGCGGAATTACAGAGAATATGGATTAATGATAGCAAAGGTTCTGGCGCGGGAAATCATGTGCTGCGCTATCCAGTTAGTACAGAAGATGGAAAGAAAGTGCCATATCCATTTGGCTTTGCACCTACATTTCACAGATACCGCCTGGACGAATACAAGAACAAGAAAGGCAGAAACATCTTTGTCTGCTCAATGGCGGATCTGTTCGGGGAATGGGTGACGGATGAATGGATAGAGGAAGTGTTTGAGGCTTGCGAAAAAGCACCGCAGCACAATTATCTTTTCCTTACCAAAAATCCAAAACGGTATGAAAAGTTACTTGACCGATATATGCCGCCGAATATGTGGTTCGGGTGGTCGCAGACAGGCCCGATGGGAAACAAATGTGACTTCACAACTCATCATTCGGTTAAAACGTTCATCAGCATTGAACCGTTGTTGGAGCCTTTTGAAAAGTTCCATATCAGAGGTGTTGAATGGGTTATCGTTGGTGCAGAAACAGGACGGAGAAAGAACAAAGTCGTTCCAGAAAGAATGTGGATTGAGGATATTGTGAATGAGTGCAAGAAAAATGACATTCCGGTATTTATGAAATCTAGTCTTTCTGGAATTTGGGGAGAGCCGCTGATTCAGGAGTTCCCCAAGGAGTTAATAAAAAATGAACCTTAACACCACCATGAAAAAGCTCCAGCGTGCCATCCTCTCCACCGACCTAGTAATCAAAATCAGAACCAGCCAATTCTACAGCCCGGAGCAGGGTCGCATGATAACCATGTGGATATTGTCAACGCCTACACTGCAAAACGGGCGGAACGGCTGGAGAATGAGGGACTATGAGATATTACGGACAGCGAGTGCGGTGGAGGCGGTGAAGTGTATGGCGGAGATATGGGAGCAGACGAAAGGATGGAAGAATGAGAGAAATACTCTTTAAAGCGAAAAGGATAGATAACGGGGAATGGGTAGAGGGAAATCATGTATATTTAGAAAATGCGCACTATATTGTCCCGTTACATATTGAGTGGAATGAAGACGAGCAGAGAGAGTACCCACTGTTTATAAGGATTGACAGAAAAACTCTTTGCCAGTACACCGAGTTTGAAGATGAAGATGAAAAGCAAATATGGGAAAATGATATTGTTTCGTTTATAGATTTTTCTTCTACCGAAAGTGGATTTGTGGAACATAATTGTGTTGGAAGGGTTGCATGGGATTGTGAATGTGCAAGTTTTCGTGTGAGTGGGACGCTTTCCGCTGAAGCTTGGGAAGTGTTACAAGATTGTGTTGTAATCGGAAATATCTTTGACAACCCGGAATTATTAGGACAGGACGACGGATAAATGAGGATTTAAAGGAGGAAGTGAAAACGTGGGAGAAATAAAAAGATACCGTTGCATTAAGGAATGTGTTTTTGATGCCTACGATGAAGATGGATTTTGTATAGATGGCGAATACAAATATGTTGAGCCGGGGAGCGTTTGGCAGGAAAGCAACTACTTAATCGCAGGCGGGCCGAACAATATACATCTTGACAGGGAAGACGGCAAGCCGAACACAATGGAGTGGTGCGAGCCTTTAAGAGAAACGTTGGCAGAGTGCTTTGAACAGATTGAGAGTATTGTTGAATGATGTTGGTGCGGAATAAACGAGCAGGACAGGAGGGAGAGGCGGAATGAATAAACCATGTGAGCATTGCGAAAAGGCAGACGGAAGGTCTGGATATTTTAAGTGTGATGAACCCTGCTTGCAGGCCAAACAGTGCTATAAAAACGACAAAATGCTGCTGGGTATGCTCAGCGGGAAGAAATTGCATGAGGTAATAGAGGGATGACAGAGAAAGAAGCAGTTAAAGCGTTACGCTTAGAAGTCTGAGGAGAGGATTATTGCAGCTGCTTCCAAATTTTTCAGCGCAGCATAGGAGGTACAATGACAACGAAAGAGTATCTGGGACAGATCAGAGTTATGGATATCAAGATTAACCAGAGGCAGCAGGAATATGACGATCTGTGTAAAAAGAGGTTTTGCATTGGTGGCTTTGATTATACGTCGGACAGAGTACAACACTCAACGGACGGACAAGGATACACAAAAGTCATAAATAAACTCGTTGATTTACAACGGGAAATCAATTGTGAAATCGATAAATTTTACGACATAAAGCATAAAATAATCGGAGAAATACAGCAGATGGAAAAACCGGAACAAATGGAAGTGCTGTATCGGCGATATGTATTATATCAGGGATTTGCAAAGATTGCGGTGGAAATGGGATATAATTACGATTGGTGCTGCCATATTCACGGAAAAGCACTGAAAGCTTTTGAAAAAATAAAAGTCCGCAACTAACCGCAAGATTTTTCCCTGTCAATATGGTAAACTAATATCATGAGATTTTTAGATAACCCCTGAAGAGTCCCTTCTGGGGTTATTTTTGTGGAGGAGACTATGTTCCGGTATGGCAGCCAGAAATGGAAAAAGAAGCGGGAAAAGGTTTTGCGGATGGATGGATATATTTGCCAGATCGCAAAACGATATGGCAGGACCGAAGAAGCGAAGATCGTGCACCATATTTACCCGGCGGAAGAATATCCGGAATATTCGTGGTGCGATTGGAACCTGATCAGCGTCAGTATGGCAACGCACAACAAACTAGAAGATCGGCACACCGGAAAGTTGACAGAAATGGGGCTGGAGTTGCAGCGGAAGACGATTCCTGGCGTAAATTGGAGGAAAAAAGGACTGAAAAAGTCGTGAAAAGCAACGTTGAAAAGAAAATTGGAAAAGAGAACGTCAGGAAAATCCAAATATACCCCCCCTGGGTGCCTACAGGACGCCCGGGGCGTCGCTAATGGCGAGGGTGAGGCATTTCCAACTCTGAACAAAATTTGAAGAAAAGGGGGCAGACATGACAAAAAAGAAATATAAAGAGCTGATCTTAGGGCAACTGTCTGCACTCGGGACGCAGAAAGATGCTTATAACAGCGTGATCGAAGCGCTTGCCGCAATACTGGAACAACGGGACAAGACCTTTCGGGAGTTTAAGGCATCCGGAGGGAAATCGGTAATCGAATATACGAATAAAAACGGATCCACAAATATGACGAAGAATCCCCTTCTGGTGATGTGGGACGAACAGAACAAAACCGCGCTGGCGTATTGGCGGGAACTCGGGCTGACACCATCAAGCTATAAAAAAATCACAGGGGAAGGCGCGGACAGGGACCATAAAAAGAAAGGGCTGGCGCAGATCCTTGCAGGAATCGAAGGGTAAAAACTGGCCGGTTGTCCTGGAATACGCCGAAAGCATTCGGAGCGGGAGGAAAATTGCCTGCGAAGAATTAAGACAGGCGATTGACCGGTTCTTTGCTGATCTGGAAAATGCGGATTATTGGATGGACTATAAGGCACCGGAGTTTTGTATTCAGATTATCGAAAAGACGCTGTGCCACCAGCAGGGGGAACGACTGGACGGGACGCCTCTTCGGGGAATGCCATTTTTGCTGGAACCGTTCCAGAAGTTCATCATCTATAATCTGGTAGGATTCAAGCTGAAAGGAACGGAGAATGTCAGATTTCATGAAGCGCTTATATACATACCGAGGAAAAACGGAAAAACAGGATTTGCGGCCGCGCTGGCGTGGGCGCTGTCCCTATTATACAGACGATCCGGAGCGAAGACATACATAGCAGCAGCTGCGCTGACGCAATCATTGGAAAGCTTTAATTTTATAAAATATAACGTCAACCGAATGGGAGAAAATGCAAAGGACGGAGGAACGGTAAAGGTCATTGATAACAACAATGAGCATAGCCTGGAATCTACGCTTCCGGACGGTTATTTTTTTATACGGGCACTGGCATCGAATCCGGATGCACAGGACAGTTTAAACGCATCCTGCGCAATATGTGATGAGATCCATGCCTTTAAAAAGCCGAAACAGTATAATCTGTTCAAAGAAGCGATGAAGGCATATACCAACAAATTGATCATTGGGATTTCAACGGCCGGAGACAACGAGCAGTTGTTTTTGGGGCAGCGGTTGAAGACATGCCGAAAAATACTGAACGGCACGATCAGGGACGAACAGTATTTTATCTTTATGTGTTGTGCGCCAGAAGGGATTAAAGATGGATCCGTGGATTATACGGACCCAAAGATCCATGAGATGGCGAATCCGAACTATGGGGTTTCCATTCGGCCGGAAGAAATTCTGAATGAAAGCCTGCAGGCACAGAATGAACCGCAGCAGCGGAAAGACTTCTTTGCAAAGGCTTTGAATGTGTACACGAACGCATTGAAAGCCTATTTCGACATTGAAGAATTTAGAAAATCCGATGCAAAATACAGTTGGACGCTTCGGGAACTGGCGAAACTGCCGATTAAATGGTATGGAGGCGCGGATATGTCAAAGCTGCATGATCTGACGGCGGCAGCTTTATTTGGGGTATATCAGGATACCGCGATTATCATCACCCATGCTTTTTTCCCGGTCGTAGCCGCTCATATAAAAGCGGATGAAGATAACATTCCTTTGTTCGGATGGGAAGAGGACGGATGGTTGACCATGTGCAACAGCCCTACGGTCAATCATGCAGATGTAGTCAACTGGTTTATAAAAATGCGCGAGTTGGGGTTTAAAATCAAGCAGGTGGGACATGACCGGAAATTTTGCCGGGAATATTTCATCGGAATGAAAAAAGCGCGTTTTAAAATTATTGACCAGCCGCAGTATTTTTACAAAAAATCGGAGGGATTTCGGCACATTGAAAAATGCGCGAAAGACGGAAAACTATACTATCTGCATTCGGACGCATATGAATACTGCGTGCAGAATGTATCAGCAATAGAGAAAACAGACGATATGATCCAATATGAAAAAATCCAACCGGAGCACCGAATAGACCTGTTCGACGCTTCGGTTTTTGCGTGTGTGCGGTATCTGGAAGATATGGAAAAACAGGATCGCGGAGAGGAATGGTGGAGAGATGGGAAAAAAGAAAACTAAAGCGAGGGCGGAGCCGGGAAAAAAGAGGAATGCAGCCGGGGTTTGGCTGTGTAACGCCGAAGCGTTTGAGGATATGATCTGCGCAGGGTACACGAGCCTGAAACAAAACCCGGAAATTATTGCAGGAGTGGATACCATTGCGAAGATGGTGGGATCCATGACCATACACCTGATGCAAAACACGGAAAATGGGGACAACCGGATCAAAAATGAGCTGTCACGAAAAATAGACATTGAACCGAGCCAGAACATGACGCGATCCCTATTCATTCAATGGATCGTGCGAACCCTGTATCTGGAGGGAGATGGAAACGCCATCGTCTATCCCAGATTTTCGCGAGGGTATTTGCGGGATCTGATGCCGGTTCCGAATGAACAGGCAAGTCTGATCCCGAAGGGGACATGGGATTACGCCGTAAACATCATGGGAGCAGAGTATGATCCGGATGAAATCCTCCATTTTCGGCTTGCGCCGGGAACAACATACCCATGGAAGGGAGAAGGCGTCAAGGCTACCTTAAAGAACGTAGCGGAAAACCTGAAACAGGCAGCAGCGACAGAAAAAGGGTTCATGAAATCAAAATGGAAACCTTCCGTTATCGTGAAGGTGGACGGAATGATCGATGAGTTTTCGGAGAAAGAGGGAAGGCGGAGGTTACTGGAGGAATACATCGATACCTCGGAAGCGGGGGAACCGTGGATAATTCCGGCAGAACAGTTCGAAATAGAGCAGATCAAGCCCCTGTCGCTTTCGGATTTGGCGTTGGCTGATATGGTGCAGTTAAACAAGAAAACCGTTGCGTCGATCCTGAGAATCCCGTCGTTTGTTTTGGGGGCCGGGGAGTTCAAGCGGGATGAATGGAACAATTTTATCAATACAACGATTATGCCGCTTGCGCAGATGATTGAACAGGAGCTGACTAAAAAACTTTTGTATGCTCCTGATTTTTATTTCCGCTTTAACCCGCGCAGCTTATATAACTATGAGCTGCGAGACATGGCGTCGATTGCAGACGATCAGTTTGTGAGAGGAATTATGACGGGGAACGAGGTCAGAAGCTGGCTGGGATTGCCGCCTGTGGAAGGGTTGGACGAACTCGTAATTCTGGAAAATTATATTCCGCGCGGGATGATCGGGGATCAGAAAAAACTTGTGCAGTTGCAAGAGGGAGGTGAGTAAGTGCAGCAGCGAATCATAAAAATGAAGAACGCCCAGATCCGGGAAGAGGGAGGAAAGCGCTATCTGGAAGGATATTTTGCGGTATTCGGGGAGCAGTACCAGGTCTGGGACGGGTGGGTGGAAACCATTGAACGGGGAGCGTTTGCGGAATATTTGGCGGGCGGTGAGGATGTAAAAGTGTTGTGGAACCATGACAGTAATATTGTATTGGGATCCACGGGAAACGGTACGGCGACCTTGCGGGAGGATGAAATCGGCCTGTATGGAACCGTTGAGATCAACGAGAACGATCAGGAAGCGGTCAACGCATATGCCAGAATCGCCCGGGGAGATGTCGACGGCTGTTCTTTCGGGTTCGATATCGACCGTCAGGAAGAGTGGTGGGATGAACAGGGAATATATCACACGAAGATCATGCGGGTGGATCCCCTGTACGAGGTGTCTCCGTGCACTTTTCCGGCCTATAAAGCCACAAGCATCACCGCCAGAAACGGAGAAAAACTGCATCAGGTCAGAGAAGATTATGAGCAGGCAAGGGAAAAAGAACGGGAAAAATGGCGCGAATCCATGAGGAAGCGTCTGAAAGGAGAATAAAATGGCGTTAAGACAGATTATGCTGAAAGCAAAAATCGACAAAAAGAGGGCAGACCTGAAGGCGCTGCTGGAAAAAGATGCTGACTTTTCGACCAGAGAAGCCGAGCTGGAAACGGCAATCAGCGAAGCGAATACGGAGGAAGAGCAGCAGGTAGTCAACGAACAGGTGGAAGCGTATGAAAAAGAACGCGAAACCCATGAAACCAGCAAAACGGAGCTCCAGAAAGAAATCGAAGGGCTGGAAAGAGAACTGGAAGAGGCAGAAAAAGCGCCGCAGGAAAGCCGGAGCAGAAAGCCGGGAAAGAAAGAAGAAAGGATGGAAAATGAAATGAAATATCACGAAATCAGAAGTCTGCCGATGAATGTTCGGGCGTTTGATTCCCTTTCCATGGAAATGAGGCAGCGGATCCTGGAACGGGAAGATGTGAAAAACTTTTTAACAAGGGTGAGGGAACTGAAAGGGGTAAAACGGGCCGTATCGGGCGCAGAACTGGAAATCCCTGTGGTATTTCTGGAGCTGATCTCCGAAAATATGTACCGTTACTCCAGGCTGTTAAACCGGGTGCGGGTGAGGCCCGTAGAAGGAGAGGCCCGTCAGACCATCGCGGGGACCGTGCCGGAAGCGGTATGGACTGAAATGTGCGGCGAAATCAACGAACTCTCCTTTGGATTCAATCAGATCACACTGGACGGGTACAAAGTAGCCGGATACGTGCCGGTATGTAATTCCATTCTGGAAGATACCGTTTCGAATCTGGAGCTTGCGTCGTGGATTTTGGAAATGATTTCGGAATCCATTGCCTATGCCGTTGATAAAGCGATTCTGTACGGAAAGGGATCCAATTCGAAGATGCCGACCGGCATTGTGACACGGCTTGCGCAGACTGCGCAGCCTCAGGGTTATCCCGCAAGCGCACCGAAATGGGAAGATCTGCATGAAAGCAACATTATCAAGATCAATGGAGACAGCATGACTCCGGTGGAGTTTTTCGCTGCGTTTGCCATTGCGGCTGGGAATACGCATACCAGGTATGCGCGCGGAAGAAAATTCTGGGCCATGAACTCGAAAACCTACGCTAAAATCCAGTCGAAGCTGATCACTTTCACGGCGACGGGGGAAATGGTTGCAAGGCTGGCGGGAGTAATGCCGATCACGGATGGAGATGTGGACATACTGGAGTTTATTCCGGAAGATGATATCATCGGCGGATACGGAGAGCTGTATCTGTGGGTGGACCGCAGCGCCATGACTTTGGACGTTTCCCAACACGTCCAGTTCATTCAGGATAATACGGTATTCCGGGGCAAACAGAGGGCGGATGGCGCGCCGGTGATTGCAAAATCATTCGTAGCGATCAACATCGCCAACAAAAACGTTACCACCGTGATGGACTTTGCAGCGGACGTTGCCAACGACGCGGACCTGGAATCCCTGACCATCGGAACCAATACTCTGAATCCGGTATTTGATCCGAAAACGACAACTTACACCATCGGGACGGCAAACGCCGACACGGCAGCGGTGGAGGCGATTACAGCACAGCCGGAAGCGACGGTAGAAATCGCGTACAATGAGAAGAAAGTGAAAAATGGCGGGAGCGTATCTCTGCTGAAAGACAGTACGGCGCATCCGCTGACCGTAACAGTTAAAAAAGGAAATGCCGTGAAGGTGTACACCGTAAACATCACAAGGGCGTCGGGAGGCTGAACGTAAACGATGAATAAGGCGGAAAAATTAGTTATCCTGAAAAAGGATTTGCAGATGATTACAGCGGCGAACGATGATTTGCTGGAAGCGCTGCTGGACCTTTCCGCCGATGCGATCAAACGGGAGGGGATCGTACTGGAGGAGAATGACATTCAGTGCGATATGGCGGTGGTACAATACGCCGCCTGGCTCTTCCGAAAGCGGGGCGCGGAGGATGCGGGAATGCCCAGATATCTGCGCTGGCAGCTGAATAACCTGCTGTTTTCCCAGAAAGGACGACGCCATGACGTTTGACGATGGAATCCTGAAGATTTGCAGGACGGTGAACGTAGGGGAAGCCGGGATGAAACCGGTGATCGGGCTGGAAGAAAAGGAATCCTTTTATTTTGGCTATGACAATCTGGGAATTAACCGGTATTACACGGCGCTGCAGGCGCAACAAACCATCGAAGCCGTGGTGAATATTCCGGGATGGAATGATATTTCAGCCCTGGACATTTGTATGCTGGAAGACGGCAGGCAATACAAGCTTGCCATGATCCAGCCCACAAAGGATGAAAATGGGCTGCGTATTATGAAGCTGTCGCTGGAAAGGCTGGGAAAAACCTATGATATCAAAAATCAGAGTCATTTCTGATCTGATGCGGAAAGTGACGGAAAGGGTATATCACTATCATGCCATGAACGAGGACGATCAGTACATCGTGTGGGCGGAAGAATCGGAGAGCGGAGCGAACGAAGGGGATAACCGCAAACTGAATCAGACGATACAGGGGACAATCGACTATTTTACAAAAATGGACATGGATGAAAATGTGGACAAGATTCAGTCTTTACTCAATGGCGCGGGGATTTCGTTTTATCTAAATTCGGTGCAATTTGAGGAAGAAACAGGATATATCCACTATGAATGGATCTGGGAGGTGGCATGATGGCGAAAATTTCGTTTTCGGAACTGGATGCCTATATTTCCAGGCTGTCAAAGCTGTATAAGGACACGGAGCCTATTGTAAAGGCAGCGGTATATGAAGGGGCGGGAATCGTTGCGGATGAAATCAAAAAAGGGCTGGAATCCCTGCCGATTCAGGAACAGGACGATGGGACGCCGCCCTATGCGAAAAAAGGCTGGCCGTTGTATGGCGTTACGAGAACGCAGAAAGAAGACCTGATAGAAGGATTTGGTCTTGCTCCGATCAAAAATGAGGGCGGGGAGATCCAGACGAAGGCCGGAATGGACGGATACGGCAGAACCAAAACGCCCAGCTACCCCAAAGGGGTGCCGAACGCGCTGCTAATGCGTGGGATCGAGAGCGGGACCTCATTTCGAACGAAAAATCCCGTTTTTCGTAAAGCTACAAATGCAGCCAGAAAAAAAGCAGAAGAAAAAATGGAAGAGAAAATCGATCAGTCGATGAAAGATATCTTCGGAAAGTGAGGAAATTATGGCGATTAAAGGGTTATCGCGGCCGGTAGCGGCCAACTACAGCAACAACAACGGAACAGTGACCTATTCCGGGACATATGCGGCCGACAAAGCCGTGGAATATTCCTTCGAGGCGGAGTCCGCGGAAGACAACGATCTGTATGCGGATAATCGGGTACAGGAAAGCGCAGGGGGAAGATTTACCAGCGGCACGATGACGCTGACAACCGCAGACATGCCGCCTGCGCTGGCGAAAAAGATCATCGGCCTGAAAACGGTACAGAGACAGGTGGGAGAGAAACAGGTTGCGGAAGTAGTTGCGGATGATGATCAGAACGTCCCCTATCTCGGGTTTGCGATTATCGAAGAGCATCAGGTGGACGGCGCGACCGTATATTTGCCGATTGTATTCGCAAAAGTCAGGTTTAATATTCCGGCAGGGGCTGCCACCACGAGGGGAAGCTCGATCGAATGGCAGACATCTCAGGTTACGGCGCAGGTAATGAGGTCGGATCAGGTGGACGAACTGTACAATCACCCGTGGAGGTTTTGTCCGGAAGAAATGTGTACAACCGAAGAAGCGGCGCTGGACTACATTCAGGCGGTTCTGGGAAAAATCGAGCAGGAAATCGGCGTCCTTTCCGTTCAGAGTATAGCCGGGAGTGATACGGGAGACACGATGATCGTTGTGACGCCGGTGAAAGACAGCGGGAACACGTATGTATACAAAACAGGCGCATCCGTAACTTTACCGGCCTATGACGAAGTGTGCGACACAAGTTCCGGCGGTTGGACCGCCTGGAACGGAACGGATGAAATCGCGGCCACCAACGGACAGCAGATCGTAGTGGCGGAAGTGGCAGCAGGGAATAAGGCAAGGAAGGCCGGAAAAGCGACCGTAGTCTCGAAAACAGAATAAGAGGAAGCAGAATGGGGAAAATTGCTACAATCTGTATCGTGGGAAAGGAATACCCGATGTCCTTTTCCCTGATGGCAGCAAAAAAAATTACAGAAAAGTTTGGATCGATGGAAAAAGCGTTCCAGAAAATGGCACAGGGATCCGGAGAGAATCCCGACGATACCATGATGGACACCATTGTATACATGATCGAAATCCTGATTTCGCAGGGATGCGCCTACAAAAATATGTTCGAAAAGGACGTTCCGCCACCGAAAAATGCGCCGATCATCGACGGAAAGTGGACGCCGCTTCCCCGGGAAGCGCTGGAAATCGCCCTGGGGATTTCGGATATGGAAGAGATCAACGCGAAGATTCAGGAGTGTATCAACGGCGGAAAAGAAAAAGAAGTGGAAACCGTCGAAAAAAACCTTCAGGCCACGCAGGGGTAAATACCTCTGCGTGGTTTGACTTATGGGGGAAAACGCTGGGATATTCTGTGCGGGAATACTCCTGTATGCCTTTGGGAACATTATCAGACCTGATCGATCTGTATCTGGGACGTACCGGCGCAGTAGAACTGCGGGAAATCAAAAGGGAGACCGGAATACCGGTGCATTTGAGGTGATATTATGGCTTATAACATCGGACCGACAATTGGAATAAGCGGCGAGAGAGAATTTAATAACCAGATCAAATCGATTAACAACTCCCTGAAAGAGTACGGGTCAGAAATGAAGGTTCTGACTGCCCGTTTTGAGGAAAATGCGGACAGCCAGGAAGCGCTGACAGAAAAAACGAAGCTGTTGGAAAAATCCTATGACGCCCAGAGCAAGAAAGCGGCGACACTTCAGGAGCAGTATGATAAACAGATTAAAAAACTGAAAGAGCTTCAGGATCAGTTTCAGAAAGCTGCCAAAGAGAACGGAGAAGGATCGAAGGAAGCCGCAAAAGCAGAAAGCGCTTATAACAAACAGGCAGAAGTCGTAACGAAGCTGAAAACAGCCATGAACGAAACCGCCGTCGCCATGATCGATCTGGAAAAACAGATTGACGGAAACAAGACGGCACTGGACGAAATGGCCGCAGGAACACAGGAAGCTGCATCCGGAATGAGCGAGATGGAAGCCCAGGCGATCCGTTTTGAAAGCCAGATGGGAGCCATTAACGCCGGATTAAAAGAGCACGCTTCGGAGATGAAGGCGCTGGATAAACAGTATGCGGGGACAGGAGACAGCCAGGAAGCGTTGTCTGCCAAAATGGAGGTCATGCAAAAACAGTATGATCTCCAGACCCAAAAATCGGAACTATTACAGAGTCAGTACGAAAGTGAAGTGGAAATTCTGCGAAAACTGCAGAAGGAAATGCAGAAAGCAGCGGAAGAAAACGGGGAAAATTCGGAAGCGGCGGTGCGGGCCGAGGAAGCGTACTACGAGCAGGCGGAAACCCTGTCGCGCCTGAAAGTCAGAATCAATGAGACGCAGAGCGAATTGTATGATCTTCAGACAGCCATGGAAAAGGGAGAGGATGCAGCGAGACAACTATCCGATGGGGCATCGGATGCAGCGCAGGAAGTGGATGAGTTGGGAGGGGCGTTAGGCGGTATCGGAGACAAGCTGGATCAGGGACTTTTGCTACAGGCAGCGGATACGTTGTCCGGAATCGCCCAAAGTGCCATGGACGCGGCGGAAGCATCGAAAGATTACATCACAATTATGGGACAGCTGGAGGTCTCTTCGCAGGCAGCGGGATATTCAGCAGAACAAACGCAGGAAACCTATAAACAGCTGTTTGGAATTTTGGGGGATGACCAGACAACGGCGACAACAACGGCAAACCTTCAGGCGCTGGGATTGGAGCAGGATAAGCTGCGGGAATTGACCGAAGGGACTATCGGAGCCTGGGCGACTTATGGAGATTCCATTCCCATTGACGGGTTGTCAGAAGCGATCAACGAGACGGTCAAAACCGGAGAAGTGACAGGAGTTCTCGCGGATGTACTGAATTGGGCGGGAACAAGTGAAGAATTATTTAACAAACAACTATCGAAAACATCCAGCGAATCCCAGAGAGCTGATATGATTCTGAAAGAGTTCCAGAAACAGGGGCTGGCCGGGGTTGCGCAGGGGTTCCGAGATCAGAATCAGGCGCTGATCGAGAACAACGAAGCGAATATGCGTTATCAGCAGTCGATTGCGCAGCTGGGGCAGAGCATTCTTCCGGTTATGACGTTTGCTCAAAATGCAATTTCTACGGTGGTTGAGCTGATAAATAAATTGCCGGGGCCGGTTAAGACGGGAATCGTAGCAATTGCCGGGATTCTGGGCGTGCTGGCAAAAGTGGCGCCGGTCATTTCGTCGATTAAAATTGCAATGTCGGCGATGGGAGTAGCAAGTGGAGTAGCGGCAACCGGGACAGCGGCGGCAGGCACAGCGGCGGGCGGCGCGGCATTGAGTTTTGGTGCGTTATCGACATCAATTCTTCCGATTGCAGCGATTATTCTGGGAATCGTGGCAGCGATCGCGGCTGTAATCGCGATCATAAAAAACTGGGACAGCATAACTCAATGGTTCGAAAAACGGTGGGATCAGGCCATGACAGCGATTGGAAATGGTGTAGAAAAGGCAAAAAAAACCATCTCGAAAAAATTTGATGAAATAAAAAAGGATATGTCCAAAAAAGCGGACGAAACAAACGATTTAATGTACAAAAAGCTTGAAAAGCTGAAAAAGTCCTATGAAGATGCAGGAGGAGGAATCAGGGGGGTTATGGCGACCGCCATGACAGGAGTGCAGGAATGCGCGAAGACGAATCTGGAGATGATCGACATATGGACCGGCGGGAAGCTGACAAAAGTAAAAGAGAAATTTCAAAGCACCTATAAAACCGTAAAGGATTACGTTTCGACGCAGCTTCAGGGGATTGCGGAAAAAGGAAATAGTGCGTTTGGAATCATTCAAAGCGCTGTTGGACGCGTAACATCGGATATTAGTCGGGACTTCGGAACGGCAATACAGACAGCGCAAAATTTTATAAAGAATGGAATCGATAAAATCAAAAGTTACTTCAAGTTTGACTGGGAGCTGCCAAAATTGAAATTACCTCATTTTTCTGTGAGCGGAAAATTTTCCCTGAATCCGCCGAAGGTCCCCACGTTTAGCGTGCAATGGTATCGTGAGGGCGGGATTTTGTCAGGAGCACAGATCTTTGGAATGATGGGAAGCCGTTTTCTGGGTGGAGGAGAAGCGGGAAAAGAGGCGGTCCTTCCGCTGGATTCCTTCTATTCGAAATTGGCGACCATTATGGAAAATGCCATGCAGTCCCTGAAAAGGGACTATTCCGGAAGTACCCGAATGGTATTTTCGCCCAGCACGGCGGTATACATTGGAAATAAAGAGTTTAAGGCATATATCGTCGAAACGGCAGATAAAGGAATATCACAGAGACTGCAGAACAAAAACAAGGCGAAAGGGAAGAAATAGATGTGGGGATATGACGTACAGTATAATGGGATAAAAGGCGGAGAAATCGGCATTCTGGTGGTGCAGCGGCCAAACATTCCGGCCCCGGAAAAACGGTATACGACGTATGAGATCCCTGACAGGGATGGAACACTGTATGTCGATGATAATACGATTTCAGATATAGAAATTGAAGTGGAATTTAATTTCATGGGAGGGCCAGCGGAATGGTTCTCCCTTTTCCGTGCAGCAAAAAAGTGGCTGCTGGGTCAGGGGAATGGAAAACTGGTATTTCTCGATGATCCGGGATATTTTTACAAAGTCAAATGGGTTCAGGTTGAAACAGCGGAACGGGTTTGCTATGAGATCGGTAGATTTTTGACACGCTTTTACTGTGCCGGGTGCCAGTATCTGGAATCCGGCACGCAGGAATATACACCGCAGCAGGCGGCGGAAAATCCCTACTACCTGTCGCATCCAGTATATAAAATTACAGGAGAAGGGGTGTGTGCCCTGACGGTAAACGGAAAAACCATGACCGCAAACGTAGGGCAAAACATCACAATAGACACAGAAAGAAAAGTGGCATACCGCCAGGACGGAACGATCCAAAACACAGCCGTCACCGGATGGTATGAGGATTTATATTTGTTGCCGGGGACAAATAGCATTGCAGTGACATCGGGATTCAAGCTGAAAGTGATTCCGAACTGGAGGTGCTTATGATCCAGATTTATAAAAAAGAAAATGTGAATTACAACCGAAACGGCGACCTTGTGCCGGATACGATATCCGCAGAATCAACAATCAGCCTGAACGGGGACTGGGAAATGGAATTGACGGTGCCCCTGACGGATGAAAATGTGGAAGTGGTGACGGATTATGCCGTGGTTAAGGTACGGCAACCGGAAGCGGCAGAAGACCAGCTATGGTATATCTACAAAACAGAAAGAACAGACGATGAAATCACCGCGTATGCCAGGCCGGTATTTATGCAGGCGGCAGAAGATTGTATTCTGCTGGATGTGCGGCCAACTGGAAAAACGGGGCAGCAGGCGCTTGACATTATGTGCGGGCAGAACCAAAAGTATTCCGGCGAATCCGATATCACCACCGCAGCCACGGCATATTATCAAAACAAAAACCTTATAGAAGCAATACAGGGAGATGAAGAAAACGCATTTTTGAACCGATGGGGCGGAGAAATCCTCTATAACAACTATCAGGTTATCATAAACGAGCGGGTTGGCGGTGACTATGGCGTACGGGCGGAAATGGGATATAACATCGCAGGAATAGAGGAAAGCGTGGATACACAGGAAGTGGTGACGCGTATCTTCCCGATCGGTTTTAACGGCCGGATGTTGACCGGGGCCACACCTTATGCAGATAGCAAAAATATTTCGAAATATCCGTTTATCCACTCGAAATTTTCGAAATATGAAGATATTAAATATGTGGGGGATGTAGAAAGAGAAGAGGAAAAAGAAGAGGCCTATCAAACGATAGAAGAGTTTGAAGAGGCATTGAGGGAACGCGCACAATCTGAATTTTCGGCGGGAGCAGATCTTCCGGCAATCACTTATAACGTTGATTTTTTAGAACTGTCTGAAACGCAGGAATACAAAAATCTGAAATCCCTCTTAAAAGTGGGATTAGGAGACACGGTAAAAATCCGGCACCGGCGTCTGCAGATCGAAACCGAAGCGCGTTGCATAGCAAGAACGTATGACCACATCAGAAACAGGATCACGGAAATCACGCTGGGAAATTTTGAAAAGAACTATCTGGATAAAATGAGCAGCGTCTATATCACGGCCAGCGAAGTGCTGGATATCAAAAGCGGCACGGTGCTGGCGGATCGCATTTCTGGGATTCTGAATGCAATGAATACACAGCTGGCATACCAGAGGGAAGTCGCGGAGCAGCAGGAGGTCCGGGCAATTTTGTTTGCGGATATGGTGGAAGGATCTCCGACATATGGCGCAATGTGCATAGGTACAAAAGGGCTGGAAATCGCGAAAGAACGGACACAGGATGGAAAGGACTGGAAGTGGGAAACGGCAATTACTGCAGACGGAATCAATGCAAATGCAATCGTCACGGGGCTGCTGGCAGACAAAACAGGAAAGAACTATTGGAATCTGGATACAGGAGACTTCCGCCTATCGGGGGAATCCTATATTGGAGATATCACAGTAGATGAAGCGCTGCAGGAAATTGCGGACGCCAAAACCCTCCAGATCATTTTGAGCAACGAATACCAGGGGATACCGGTGGACAGCGATGGAAATTATGCGGCATTTCCAGAATGCAGCACCACGGTGACTGTCCTGCGGGGGACGGAAGACATTTCCGGCAGCGTATCCTATGGAATCAAAGCAAACAATATTACAGGGAACTGGAACGCGAGCACGAAAACCTATACCGTGACAGGATTGACAGCGGATAATGGATACGCGGAGATCACAGTCACCTATCTGGGGACCATTTCTGCCAAAAAACGATTTGAAATTTCCAAAATCCGGGATGGCGCTCCTGGTGCTCCCGGGGAAAGTGTTGTGATGGAGACATCCGCGCCGATCATCCGAAAGGAAACCGGAGAAGTAATGATTCCCGGAACAGTGACGTTCAGCGCATTCAAAATAAGCGAAAGCGGTAGAACGCCATATTCCGGATATTTTAAAATTGAAGAATCTCCGGACGGAACTACATGGACCACGGTATACCAGTCGGAGGCTGCGGAAAGCGTGGTGGTCTATAATACCTACAATTTTATCTGTACTGAAGCCCTGAAAAAGATCATTACGGAAAGCAATGCTTACATCATGTCCGAGACGCCGGCCAGCGTGCAGACCGTGCGTTGCACCCTATACGCAGACGCGCAGAAGACACAGACCATTGACATGGCAACCGTGCCAGTAGTAAGGACAGTCGAATCTCTGACGCCGAACGAAATTTTCAATCTCCTGACCAATAACGGAGAAATCAAGGGGATCTATCAGGAGGGGAACCAGTTATATATCAATGCCACGTATATCAAGTCGGGAACGCTCGTGCTGGGCGGGAAGAATAATGGTCGCGGAAACCTGACGATTCTTGACGAAAATGATCAGGTGATTGGTACGCTGAATAATCAGGGAGCAATATTACAACGGGGAAGCTTCAAAAATATTTCTGGGACAAGCGAAGCTGAAATGAATTACGGACAGCTGACATTTCGGGAAAATGGAAGCCTAATAGGAGACTATATAATAACAAATTGGAGCGGAACGGATCCGAAAGAATATGGAATGTCGTTGCATGCGAATAATAAATTTCTGTCATTTGGGTGTGGAATGTTTTCTAGCGGAGTCAGAAAATCGGATATGTTAATAAACAATGGGCTTAATCCGGGAAATAAAACAGAAACAGTACAAATATCTGGCGATCTAAGACTACGTGGAAAAGTTAAAATTGATATGAATGCCGGAAAATCAGAATCAATTATAGAAATTGGTGATCAGGAAATAACGATAGGACAGAGTATTGCTGATCTGCTAAGAATAGATTCGGGTGAACTGGGTGAAATAATGGCAGTAGGTGATTTTGGGGTATATGGAGACTTTGCAACGTCAGGATCAAAACATAGAATAGTAAACACAAAAAATTATGGTATAAGAAAAATGAATGCTGTGGAAACAGCGGACGCCTTTTTTTGCGACATAGGAAGCGCTAATATTGGGGAAGAGGGATATGTAACAATTTTTACGGATCAGATTTTCGCAGAAATGATTGATCCTGAGGCAGAATATCAGGTCTTTATTTCAAAGACAAACGAAAAGGGGGTGAGATATACAAAAAAGGAAAGAGATTTCTTCTGCGTTTACGGCGAAACAGGAGCGACATTTGACTGGATTATATATGCGAAACAACTGGGATATGGAGCCACGAGAATGGAAGAAGGAAAGGATTTTGAACAGGAAATAAAATTCGACGAAACAATTTTTGCAAGCGATGAGGCAGCCGTAAACCTTGTCGAGCAGGCAATCTATCAGCACGAAGGAGAGGTAACATTATTATGACAATCAAAAAAGTAACAGCATTTTCCGTACATCAGACAGGAGTAGGACAGCAGGTCGCCTTTACCTACTCTATTGTAGATGAAAATGGAGCAGTGGTAGCACAAAACAAGCGGGCGGAAGTGGTACTGATCGGTCAGGAACAGATCGCGGCAGCGGAAAGTCTGTATGATTTTCTGGAAACAAAAATTCCGGAGTAAGAAAAGAATAAGGAGAGATTATGGGAAATGTAAAAATTAGTGAATTGCCGAGAACTACAACATTATCGGATGCAGACGCGATTCCGGTTGTCCAGGGAGGAGTAACAAAAAAATTTACAGGGGCCTTGACTGCGCTGAAATCTTTGCTGGGAATTGATGCGTTAAATGGCAAGACGCCCGGTGCCGGGCTGGCTGATTTTGACGGCAGCGACCCGGAAGACGCTGCCCTGCTGATGTACAAATATGGGGATGACAACTGGGCCGGAATTGGGGCATCCCCCAGTGGAAACGTCCGGTTGTCTTTTGGCGTTAATGCCCGTCATGGATACGAGTTTGCGACTACCGGCATTTATCTTAACGGGAAGCGCGTATCGGACCCGGGGATCGTCAAGATCCCGGCGTCGCAGACGATTTTGGCTACGTTTATCGTCCAGGCAGAGGGATCCGCGCAGCATTATACATACGGAGTATCCGGAGTTCCGGACGACTACCCGCAGGCCCTGAAAGATGCCGGCGTATCGTTTTGCCCTGTCATGACGATCCTGAAAGCTTCGGCCGCGGTTGGGATGATCCTGATCCAGGACGCACAGAACTCCAGCGGAGCACCGCACGCAATATTCGGGTACACCACGACGACGCGAACATTCTGGGGCGATATATTATGATTAAAAGCACCTTTATATAGCCATAGCATAAAAAGATATTTTGAAAGGAACACTTTCTTGGTTGTATACGCTTACACTTATATCAGTAGCAGAGTAGTCAGTAACAGTAAACGTGAATCTACCTTGTTCGCTTACTGGTGTCACTAAAACGAATTGAGGCGTATGGTTAATATTAAGAGGTATCGAAATTTGCGTCCACGTTTGCGGATTCATCTGGGGGCCATCAATATACTTTAAACTGGCCGACAAAATACCCTGGTTGCCATTAAATCCAAACGGAATGGCAGCGGTTTGTGTGTCATCGACGTAGATATCAGTGTACCATAACTGATCCGATTCGTCCTGCTCCCACTTGAACGATATTCTGCCATCGATCATCTTGCCATTTAACTGAATAAGGAACCCGTTGACAGGACCCGGAAGGGTCCTATTTTACGTCCCGGCGCGTTGCCGGGAGAGAGGAGAAAAATTATGAGAACGTTATACATGACAATTCAGGCAGCCGCGGCTGCGACCATCGCGTGGCTGTCCGCGCGGTTAGGGATCCTGTTACCGGTGCTGTGTGTGCTGCTGACGGCGATGGTATTGGACTACATCACAGGGATGCTTGCCAGCAAGCGGGAAGCGCTGGAGCATCCGGACGACCCGGCATATGGGTGGAGCAGCAGGCGGGGCGCCGAGGGGATTATCAAAAAGGTGGGGTATTTGTGTATCATTGCAGTGGCCATGATCGTGGACTATATTATTCTGTCTGTAGCGGCACAGGCGGGCATTGAGACTGCCCTGAAGGCTTTCTTCGGGCTGCTGGTGGCGGTTTGGTATATTTTAAACGAGCTGCTATCCATCATCGAAAATGCGGGCCGTATGGGGGCTCCTGTCCCGGACTGGTTGTCCAGGTATGTGGCTGTCCTGAAAAATAAGATCGATACACAGGCGGATCCGGATGCGCAGAAAGGATAAGGTGGTCCGACATCTCCCGCGCAGGGTTAAGCGTTATTTTGGGGCGGCTTCGGCCGCCCTTTTTATATAAAAGGAGCAAAAATGAACCGTCAAATGAAATTTGAAGATTACGATGGCTTCGTTGAAAAATTTAAACCGAAAAAAACGACTGATGATTGCATGACACCGCCTGAAATTTATGAAGTCGTGAAGGAGTACGCCTGTAGACGATGGGGGATCGATCCTGAAAAAGTAGTGCGTCCGTTCTGGCCGGGCGGTGACTACGAAAAATTTGACTATTCTGGCGGAAAAGTAGTGATCGACAACCATCCCTTTTCCATTTTGACAAAGATATGTACGACGTATCTGGATGAAGGCATTCCCTTTTTCCTGTTTGCACCATCGCTCACAGCACTATCTTCGAAGCGAATTTTACATAAGATGAATCACATTATATGTGATTGCGACATCATCTATGAAAATGGAGCTGTTGTCAGAACGTCTTTCGTCACATCATATGGCCTGCCGAATATTTTGGAGTCAAGTCCGGAATTGACGCGGCTTGTGAATGACAGAATGAACAGGTTATTGAAAGAGCGCAAAAAGGATCTGCCGAAATATCAGTATCCGAATGAAGTCGTAACGGCTGCGATGGTGCAGAGATACAGCAAATATGGAGTGAATTTTTGCGTGGCATCAGATGAGGCTGTACATATTGGGACGTTAGATGAGCAGCGAGGGCGCGGAAAGAGTATATACGGAGGCGGACTGTTACTCTCAGAGCAAGCCGCGGCAGAACGAGCGGCGGCAGAGCGGGCGGCAGCAGAACGAGCCGCGGCAGAAAGGATGGCGGCAGCCACAATGTGCACAATATGGAAACTATCGGAAAGAGAAAAGGAGATTGTACAGAGGCTTTCCCGGAGGAGCAACAAGAAAGCGCTGGCGTATACAGAGTAGGAAGGAGAAATAAACATATGTGGAAAGGAATCGATGTAAGCGACAATCAGGGCGTGATCGACTGGGGGCAG
>OEQQ01000097.1_pt1 | contig 21748 bp, 17 predicted proteins | sample 1539741 | NCBI WGS metagenome assembly OEQQ01 (sample SAMEA3891876, study PRJEB23780) | metagenome | biome: terrestrial biome; feature: animal house; material: Caecal content | place: Italy | collected 2015-05-05
CCGAATTATCCAAATTCGCTTTTGACAATACCGTGTTCACGAAAGACCATTGTATTCCCAACAAACGCAGCAGCAGTATTGTCGGCAAGGTTGTCGTTATCAATGCAGAGCCGAAACGGTATGAATATCAGCACCCTGCTTTTCAGCTCGTTTTGGCGGACGGCGGCAATGGAGCAACAGGCGGCAGAGGTAACGCTGTCTTTGGTACTTGCCTTGCCACAGGCGAAAAATCCAGATGGGAACGGTACGATGTGTTAGGAGAAATCAAGCCCGAATGTATGCCTGATTGGGCAAAGGAAGCTCTTGCAAAAATCAAGGAGCAGCAGAAAGAGAAAAAACAGAAAAATCGGGAGGAACGCTGATATGGAGATACGAGCCTTAACCCCTGCCGAACAGAAATACACCTACGCTCAAAGTATGCAGCTTGAGGGACAGACAAGTAATATCGGACACTTGCGTGGAGATTTTGCATCTTCTGGATATGGCTTTTACACTACTTGGTTTGATACAAGACCGCAATGGAAAACGGACGAGTTTAAGAAAGAGCTTGACGAGGTTATCAATTCGCTTCGTGAGGACAAGGGACTTTTGCACAACCGCTATGATATGAGTGCGTTTGCAAAGCATTATCCCGAAAGCGCATTTGCAGGAAGCTATTGCACCGAGTACGGTTTCCGTGTGGATACGGAAAAACACGCCTTTCTGTTTCGGTGCAATCCGACTAAGGGCGATTACAATTTTTACTGCTATTGCTTTGTGAAAGAATGGCTTGATAAGCATATCCAAAAAGCTGAACAGGGTATCCGATTTATCGACCCAAATTACAAAGAGCTGTTTCGTATCCCAGACGGCGGCAAAATCATCATCACATCATCGTGGGGAGAAAAAACCGAACGCCCCTGCCGTTTTATTGACGAGTATCATACAGAGATTGGAAATAACATTTTCCATATCTGCGAGTTTGCCGAGCGTATGGAACAAAACGGAGCGACCTATGAGCCAAAGCCCCCAGAGCCGCAGGCGGTAACGAAAGCCCAGAAGCATAAAGATTTAGAACGATAAGGAGGTTTTGAGAATGGCACTCAATCAAAAGGCAATCAAGGTGCTTGGTAAGGTCTTTGAAGCAGGCTTTACCGATGAAAAGTCGATTGCCGCTATGACAATGGACGATATTCTTGCGATACAGGGCGTTACCATAGCCGACATCGGTATTATCAATGAGCTGCAAAAGAGTATCAAGGCAAATAAGGTCATTTCCTTTTTTAGCGGTGAAATGAAAGAATGACTATGACAATCAGCGATAAGGAGGTGTGCAAAGAATGGCTGCGAAGTATCAGCTAATTACAGAGCTGTATCGGCGTACAGGCGCAGGCATTGCCAGAAATGCGCAGGCGTGGCAGGGCTTTTTAGCCTCTGCCTGCCGCAATTATAAGTGCCGCTTTGACGAGCAGGTTTTGATTTATGCGCAGCGTCCTGACGCCACTGCTGTCGCTAAACTGGAGACTTGGAATACCATGTTTATGCGGTGGGTCAACAAGGACAGCAAGGGCATCGCTGTATTCGACCCGAAGGGACGCAGGAATACGCTGAAATACTATTTTGATATATCCGATACGCACGAGGGTTATTACGGCAGCCACCCTGTTCCGATATGGCAGATGAGTGAGCGATACGAGCAGGCAGTTATTGAACGGCTTTCCGACAGATTTGGCGATGTGGAAAGCACCGACCTTGCTTCGGTGCTGATGGAAACGGCAAAAAACGCAGCCCTCGACAATTTGCAGGATTATATGCCGCAGCTCAAATCCTGTACGCAGGATAGTTTGTTAGAGGGTCTTGACGAATATAATATCGAGGTCATTTACCGACAGCTTGCGGTCAACAGCGTAGCATATATGCTGATGAGCCGTTGCGGTGTTGATACCGAAGCGGTATTTGAGCGTGAGGATTTTGCGGAAATCATTAACTTTAATACTCCCGCCACTATCAACGCTCTCGGTATTGCTACAAGCGATATTTCTGAAATGGCACTCAGAGAAATCTCTCAGACTATCCGAGATGTGCAAATTGCGGAGAAAAGTCAAAATCGCACCTTTGCGCCGCAATCTCAAACACGCTATGATGTAGGCAGAGAACAAGCCGAAAGGAGTAATCATAATGAGCGAAATCACATACACCAAACAAGGGGATTATCTTATTCCCGACCTAACATTACCGACAGAGCCAGAAATTCAGCTTGGCAGATACGCTTTGATGCACAGGGATTATCTGGAGCAGCACAAACGAGTGACCTACCTCAACCTGCTGACATCGGGCGAGCTGAACAAACATCTTTACGAGGTGGAACAGACGGCTCTCACGAGGTTGGAGCTTCTGACAAAACAGCTTTGCAAGGAGCAGGGCGTGACGGAGGAACTGAAAGAAAAAGCACCGATGCAATGGGTCGGGCTGATGAACAATATCCGCAGTCAAGCGGAGGAAACGATACTGAACGAGCTGATTTACAGCTAAATGTCGCTGATGAACAGCAGGTCACAGTTAATCTCCCCACCGTAGAAGAACAGATTGAAATGTTAGCTGAAGCAGAGGACGAAAAATCCTCTGCTTTTGTTATTTCTCAGGAAGATATTGACTCTGTTCTCCAAAGAGGAAGCGGCTTTCAGAATGGTAAATACCGTATCTACCGTCAGTTTCAAAAGAATGAGGACGGCAAAAGCAATATTGATTTTCTCAAAAAAGAGTACGGCACAGGCGGCGGTACGCATTATTTCCCAGACGGTACGCAGGGACACACTTGGCACGACGGGAAAGGCATTGCGATTGAAAAACACGGCTCATCTGCAAACCCCGACCTTGTTCTTTCTTGGGCAAAGGTCGAAAAACGGCTGCGTGAGCTGATAAAGAATGACCGCTACCTGAATGAAAAGGAAAAAGACCATTATGCCGATTATCTCGAAAGTGAGGAAGCTCCGCAGTACGAAATCGACACGCAAAGGAAAATGGCAAGGCAGCGTTTTATCGAAAGCAAACGGGAACTGCCCCCTGCGGATAAGCGGGACAGCCTTGCCCTGCGGCTGTCCGATTTTATCCGTGATTTAGACCATTATGAGAAAGACCTGCTTGAAAATGTGGAGCGTACCGACCTTGCAGATGTGACCGCCGAACAAATGGAACAGCATTTAGGCGACCCCGCTACTGTTCAGCAGCTCATTGATTTTCTTGCTTTGGTACAGGGAAAGACCGCCGATGTTTACAGCCGCAGCAATGCGTGGCGGTTTTCGCAGGAGCTTATGGAGCTGTATCCTCTCCGCTATGTCTATCACGAGGACGATGTTGTATATATCGGGGCAGACAAATATGAGATTGCGGCGTTTGATGAAAACGCTGTTTCCCTGCGTAATCCAGACTTTCCATTGTTCGGCAAGGAACTCAGCCGAGCTGATTTTGAGGAAAAGTTAAAGGAAAACCCTGCTAACGACCATTTGAAAGTAGTCGTTACCGAAAAGCAGAGTGTTCAGACACCGTCCGAAGAAAAGCCAGACGGCATAAAATTCTCTATCGGATTTTCGGAACACCCCGCCTTTTATGACAGGCAGTTTAATGACCGATATACCGATTTGAGCTTTGCTCTGGGTAACTATCTTCTCGGCGTTCTGGACGAAAAGCAGCATAGAGAGCGTGAAAGCAAGGATAATGTCGGTTGGTATCATAAGACCGATTTTGAGATTACCGCTACTATCGGCGGCGAAGATTTCCATTATGAAGGACGGTTTGATATTGGCGACGGCGAGGGCGACCTTATCTCCCATATCAAAAACTTTTACGAATACTCTCTGTCCCCGAATTGCCCGTTTATTCCCGAATGGAAGAAACAGGGCGAGGATTATTACCGTGAACAAATAGAAAGCCTGCAATGGGGACGAGATGTGTTTGTACCATATCTGGAGCAGCATAAAACACTCACCCCAGAGGACGAAAAGCTCTATGCGGAGATTATGGCAACGGAAAGCGATTGGTTTAGAGTTCCAGAAGATAAGGAAGCCACTCTTGCGGAGCGACTGGTAGATTTTGCGGAAGATGTTTCTCCTTATGAGTATATGGACGCCCTTGAAGTAGGAGAAACAAAAGAAGATGCCATTCAGAAAATCAACAATGATTTAAGTAACCCTGAGCTTGTGCAAAGCTATGTGGAACAGCTTACAGAGTGGTTAGAAGAATTAGAAGATGATGAGCAAAAGCAGGTCTGCCGTCAGCTCATAGACGAGATGACACCGTTCTTGTCAATAGAGGAAGTTCCGCATTATACCGTAGAACTGACTTCCGATGCCTTTGCCGACCCGTTCATCGTACGGGATAACACCGTACCATACGGAGAGGACGGGCAATATTACGATGTGGACGGTATTTACCAGACCTTTGAAACCGAGGAAGAAGCACAGGAATATGCCGACACCTTGAATAGTGCCGAAAATATCGTCAAGCTGTTCGCCCAGAAAGATGAGGAACGAAGCCAGCAGGAACAGCCCGATATACAGGATAACTCTGACCTCATCGGTAAGGAAATCCTTATTGATAACCGCCGCTATGTCATTGAAAGTATCAGCGAAATAAGCGGCGATGTGTCAATGCGGGATATGACCTTTGCAAATGCCGTGGGCTTTCCCATAAACCGTGTTGAGAAAATCGGCTATATCCGCAGTCTGCTCAGTAAGGCACAGGAAGAAAAACAACCCGAAAAGGCTGTATCTCCTGTCCCTGCTCCCTCAGAGCCACGGCACAATTACCGCATTACCGAGGATACTTTGGGTGTCGGCGGCGCAAAAGAAAAGTTCCGTAATAATATGGCGGCTATCAATCTCCTGCACGAATTGGAGCTTGAAAACCGACTTGCCACGCCTGAAGAACAGGAAACCCTTTCAAAGTATGTCGGTTGGGGCGGTCTGTCTATGGCGTTTGATGAACACAATACGGCGTGGGCTGATGAGTTCAAAGAGCTGTATGCAAGCCTCTCACCAGAAGAATACCGTGCGGCAATGGAGTCCACCCTGACAGCGTTTTATACGCCGCCTGTTGTAATCAAAGGTATGTATGAAGCTCTTGAGCGTTTGGGCTTTTCCGAGGGCAGTATTTTAGAAAAAACCCTCTCGACTTTGATACAACGGCCTGTATCATTTGAAAGTGGTCTCAACTGGTTTCAACCCTGCGCATCATTTGAAAGTGGCTTCACTTTTCCCCAGTAAAAGCATCCTGTCGCGTATATTGCCACAGGATGCTATTTTTGTACCCGTTTGCTCTTATGAGTCAAACAGTGCATCTGACAAGTCGGCTGGAGTCATAGTCTATTCGGTAGAACATGCCCGGGAGAAGGGGCTGGAGGTCATCAACATCGTGTGAAACAAAAAAGCCGCCAGCACGCACCAGGAGGACGGGCGACTGGCGGCGAGCAATCGGTTATCCGATCGCGTTGATTTCTGTTCCATCCTTGAAGGTGAAGCGGATGTCATCCTTTCCATATATGGTGGCGTGGTCGAGCAGGGCTCCCCACAGGGAAGGGTCAAACTCCGTGATCAGGTCTTTTTGCTTTTTCAAGACCCCGATGAACTGGTGCATGGCGGCTCGGCGTAAAACCCTGTCGGCGATTTGGCACTCCAACTCGTTGTGCTGTTTTTCGAGCGCGTCGAACCGTTGGCTCAGCTCATCGAAACGGGCTTTGTACTCCTTCTGGTCTAGCGCCACGCGGGCATTTTCCGCAATGGCTTTCTGGATCATTTCCTGTACAAGCTCCATTTCCGCTTTCAACTTCGCGGCGGTGGTCTCCATCTCCGATGTGTCAAAGAGCACCAAGCTCAAGGATTCCAGGTTGCTGATGACCGTGGTTTTGCCTTCAAGCAGCCTGTTGAGTGCCACAACAAACCCTTGCTTGATCTCATCCTCGGTCAGGTGCGGCGTATTGCAGCTGTTTCCCTCGTGGTATTTGTGGTTGCACCGATAAATCACTCTTCTGTACTTGCTGTTGGAGTGCCAGACTTTTGCGCCGTAGTAGGAACCGCATTCGCCGCATACGAGCCGGGAGGCGAAAATGTCGATGCCGCTGTATCGGCTGCCCGTTTTCCTCCTTCGGATCATTTCCTGCTGTACCAGTTCAAAGGTTTCCGGGTCAATGATGGCTTCGTGGTCATCTTCCACATAGTACTGCGGGAGTACGCCGCGATTGACCACCTGCTTTTTCGTGAGAAAATCCACGGTATAGCATTTTTGCATGAGGGCGTCGCCCTTGTACTTTTCGTTGGTGAGGATGCTCTCCACCACCTTGGCCCGCCACACCTTTTTGCCGCCCGGCGTGGGAATACCCTCGTCGGTGAGGTAGGTGGCGATGGCCGAGGGGGATTTACCATAGAGGAACAGGCGGTAAATCAGCCGGATAATCACCGCCTCAGATTCCACAATGACCGGCAGCCCGTCCGGGCCTTTTTCATAGCCGAGGAAGCGCCGGTAAGGAAGGCTTACCTTTCCGTCTGCAAAACGCTTGCGCTGGCCCCATGTGACGTTCTCAGAAATGGAGCGGCTTTCTTCTTGCGCCAGCGAGGACATGATGGTAATAAGCAGCTCGCCTTTTCCGTCCAAGGTACGGATATTCTCTTTTTCAAAGAAAACTTCAATGCCCTTTTCTTTGAGCTTGCGCACTGTGGTTAAGGTATCCACCGTATTGCGGGCGAACCGGCTGATAGATTTCGTAATAATCAGATCGATCTTACCCGCCAGTGCATCGGCCACCATGCGGTTGAAGCCGTCGCGCTTTTTGGTGTTGGTGGCAGAAATGCCCTCGTCGGTATAAACCTCTACAAACTGCCACTCGTCCTTAGATTGAATGTACCGGGTATAATAGTCCACCTGCGCCTCATAGCTGGTAAGCTGCTCCTCATTGTTGGTGGATACACGGGCATAGGCTGCCACCCGCAGCTTGCGGGCCTCGTTGCTCAGTACATTGATGGGAAGCCGGTCTTTCTTTGCAGGGATAACCGTTACCCGCGCCGCTGTTACTGTTGGCATTTGGCAAGCCTCCTTTCTGCGGCCTGCCGGAGCGCCAGTTCACGCGCCCGCTGGCGGTTCTCCGGGTTCCAGCTATGGCGGCGGGAAGGGTTATCCCAAGTCTTTGTTACGGTATGCCCGTCATAGAAAACAAAGACCAGCACGCCATTCTCCGGCACCTGAATTTCTTCCACCTTGGCTGCAAAAGCCGCCTCGTCAAATTCCGGCAGGCCCATGGCCTCGGCGCTCACCCGTTTCAAAATTTCCTCCGGGATCTGCTTGGCATCGCAGTGCGCCTTGCCTTTCTGGTTGAAGGTGCGGCATAGCCAGCCCCGCTTTTCATAGGGGGTGTTGCCATTGAGAACCTTCCGGGTGAAAGATTTTCCGCATTTCCCGCAATGTATCTTCCCGCTGAATGGAAAGAGGTTCCGCTCATAACTCCCGGAGCGCGGTTTATAGGCGGCAGCCCGGCGGGCGCGTTCCGCCAGAACCTTCTCATAGGTTTCCCGGTCAAGAATCCCTTCATGGCTGCCCTCTACAAAATACTGCGGTTTTTCGCCGTTGTTCTTGCGAACCTCTTTTGTGATGGGGTCTACCACAAAAGTCTTTTGCAGCAGCATATCCCCAACGATTTTCTCGTTGCAAATCAGGTCAACGATGGAGTTCCCTCCCATGTTGGCCCCATGCCTGCCTTTGATATTCACGGCAGCAAAGGCATCTTCCAGCTTATACCGCCCGTAACCTTCCAGATAGAGGTCAGCGGCCAGCCGTATGATCTCGGCTTCTTCCGGTACGACTTCCAACCGCCCGTTGACCTGCCTGTAACCATACATGGTGATACTCCAAGGCAGGCCCTGCTCATAGTTGGATTTGATACGCCACTTCTGGTTTTCAGATACCGAGCGGGCCTCCTCCTCTGCATAAGCAGCGAGGAGGGTAAGCAGAAGCTCGCCATCCTCGCCCATGGTGTGGATATTCTGTTCTTCAAAGAAAACGTCCACCCCCATGAGCCGAAGCTCCCGGATGGTGCGAAGCGTTGTCACAGTATTGCGGGCAAAACGGGAAACCGACTTTGTAATTATCATGTCGATTTTTCCGGCCCTGCAATCGGCCAGAAGCCGTTGAAATTCGCCACGGCTGTCTTTCGTGCCGGTCAGCGCCTCGTCGGCATACACACCTGCGTACTGCCAGCCGGGCGTTTTCTGGATCATGCCGCTGTACTGGCTGATCTGCGCGGAGAGGGAATGAAGCGGAGCTTCTCTGCCGCTGGATACCCGCGCATAGGCCGCCACGCGCTTTAGCTTTGGCGCTTTTTTCCGCGCGGGCGGGGTAACTTTTTGAATAATGCGTTCCATAAATACGCCCTCCTTTCAGGACACTGATGTTATAGGAAGCCACCCTGAAAAGAAAGGCTTTTCAGCAGAAAATACCGCCCAAAACAGGCCGGAATTTTGCCGCCAGTCTGGCCTCAATGCGCAGAAAATCCGCCTCGTTTATGATGCCTTTTTGCAGCATTTCACGGGCCACCGCGAGGGCCGCCTGATACTTTTTCTCCCGGTCAAACTGTTCCTTTGTCATGGGTGCCTCCTTTCTGGAACCGCGCCGCTATATAGCAGGCGTGGGAACAATACTTCCGTTTCCGGTTCCCATAGCTCTGAAACTCCTGCCCGCAATGGGCGCAGGTAGCCGGATAGAAGGCGGCTTTATGGATAAGCTCCGGGTGCAGCTTCCACCATGCGCGGCGGCAAGCCTCGGAGCAAAATTTTCTCTGTTTTCTCTTGGGGTATTGAGGAAGCGGCCTGCCGCAGTTCCGGCATACCACCACCGGCTCTTTGGAAGCCACTCCGGTGAGGTTGTTGCGGCGGCAAAAGCTCTTGACCGTATTCTCGGAAATACCTAACCGGGTGGCAATCGCTCCATAACCGAGCCCTTCGCAGCGCAGATAGCGCACCTGCTCTTTTTGTGCGTCTGTCATGGGATCGCCTCCTTCTGAAAGAAAAGAGCGGCCCCGGAGGGCCGCCCACCATGCTTACCTGTTGGGAAGTTTCAAGACCTGTCCCGCATAAATCACGTCGGAGGTCAGGCCGTTCAGTTTCTTGATCTCATTGTACCGGGTGCCGTTTCCGAGGCGCTTTTCTGCAATGGCCCACAAGCTGTCGCCCTTCTGCACCGTGTAAGTAGAAGCGGCTGCGCTGCCCGCATATACAACCTTTCCCGCCTCGTCAAAAACAGAGTAACCGGGATTTTCGTCGGCACAGCGTTTGGCATTGTCCAGCACATTGAAAGCGCCCTTCTGAGAAGCTGCATCCGCCCAGCTTTTGCGCACCCGGTAAAGGGTACCGCTGCCGGTGCTGCCAGAGGCGGAGGGATAAACCTTCTTCCCAGCTTCGTCAAAGACCGCATAGCCGGGATTCTTGTCCGCCAGCTCTTTGGCATTATCCAAAACCGCAAAGGCTCCGAGCTGGGAGGAAGCATCGCTCCAAGACTTTCTCACCCGGTAGAGGGTGCCGTTGCCCGCAGAGCCTCCGGTATTGCCGGAAGAAGAACCAGCCAGCTTGGCTTTCACCGCTGCGCGGAATGTGTCCATGTTCTTCCCATGCTTCGGGAACCAGTGCATGACATCCCCGTGATTGGAGGCAATGCCCTGCGCATGGCCCTCGCTGTGGCAGATGATATTTTTCTCGGTCAGGCCGTACTGCTTGCAGAGGTAAGCGCAAAGCTCCACCGCCTCATTGTAAACCTTGTTGAAATAGGCGGAGTCTGTCAGGCCATCCTCGCAAATTTCAAAAGAGATGTGGGTATTATTGCCGGAGCCCTTGGAACCGGAGCCGCAATGCCAGCCCCGGTGATCCCAAGGAAGCGTCTGGTAAGTGGCAATCGTCCCATCCGCCAGCTTGCCAATAAAAGCGTGAACGCAGACCTCTCGATCCATGGGCTGGTTCCAGTGATTGTTGTACTGGTTCTTTCCCAGCAGCCCATCATCCGGGCCGACATAGCGTTTCAGCCACGGGTTGTTGGCCCCTGTGCTATGCACCATAATGCCCTTGGGGGTAATCTTGCGGCCTGCCTTGTAGCAGGCGTTGTTCGTGAAAATCAGTGTATGCAGATTCATAGCGAAACCTCCTGTTTCTTCTTCAAAGCCAACGACGCTGCCGGTGCCGTATTCATGCACCAAAGCAGCGCCGCTGTAATAAAAGGCCAGTATCTCGTTGTAAGGGACACCCTGTTTTGCGGCCCACATACAGCCCACTTGGGAAAGCCCCACGCCATGGCTGGGATTGGTGGGTTTCTCTGTGCGGGCCGCCGTGTCCCACGGATCAGGCTTGTTCACATAGTAGGGATAGTCCCGGCTCCAAACCTCTCCGCTGCGTTTGCAGGTGCCGCCGTTTGAGGCCGAATAAAAGCAGTCAATGACTTCGCCGCCATAGGTAAGCACCTGCCCGGCGGTTTCCTCCACGGCCTGCCTGCTGCGGGGGCTGGACTCTGCCAGAGGGGCGCGGTATGCCTGAAAACTGGTGGTGTCGTCCACCACCGTCCCCGCCATGGCCCGCTTGACCGCAAAGGTGCGGGCGGCCACCGCCTGCGCTTTGAGCGCCTCCATGTGGGAGCTTTCATAAATCTCGGAAGGCACCACGCCGCAGAGGTATTCCTCCAAATCCAGCTCCACAGGCCCCGCGCCAAGAAGGGCGGTATTCTCGGCGCGGGTCAGTTTTACGGAGATCTTCATTCCTTGCCCTCCGTGTCCTTGTCGTCCTCGGTGCGGTTGTGGAGCTGCGCCAGTACCTCTTTGAGCTTCTCCGGGATGGGCAGGCCGATGTGGCCCGCATTTTCCAGCAGGCTCACGCCTTCGTTGGAAATGTAGAAGAAAATCACCGCAGTACGCAGCGCGTCACCGCTCCCGATAAGCTGCGTGTCGATCACATGGCCGATGCCGACCATGACGAAAATCAGAACCTTGCGGAAAATCCCCTTAAAGCCCACATTGCTGGAAAGGGTCTTGTCGATGATGGCGCACATCACCCCGGTAAGGTAGTCGATCACCACAAAGGCAATAAGCGCATAAAAGAAACCATCCATCTCTCCGAAGAACCAGCCCAGCCCGCCGCCGATAGCGGCAAGCGCCACCTGAATCCAATTCCATACAATCTTCATAAAAAATCCTCCTTTTACATAGGAAACGAGCGCCCTCCATACAGCAAAGCGCCCGTTCCGGTTTTATATTTGCTTCGGCATGACCTCCCACAGCCGCATATCCTCCTGTCCTAAAGACCAGATTGCAATGCCGCGCAGGCCCCACCGGTAAGCAGCCTCGTTGGCCCAATATACCAGCGAATCCACGTCCTGATAGTAAAGAATCGAAAAGCCGTCCGCATCGCCCAAGAACAGCCGGGCAGTCCAGACGTTTATATCCCGTGGGATCACCTTGGCTGTGTAGTCATTCCCGCAGGAGATTTCCAGCAGGTGGGAATGAAAGAAATCATAGTCGAGGGAAATATCCTCGCTGCGGGTGGAGCCTTCATCCACGTCGCTGTTCACTGAGAAAATCTGAAATTCCTCGTCCCACGTCACGCCGGAGCGGGCAATCCGCCCGAAGCTGGTGCGCACCCCGTCCGGATACACCACGTCAAAGCACTCATAGGGTTCATAAGCCCAAGCATCCCCGGCCCGCAGCAGGTCGCAGACAATCTCATTGTCCGCCTGTATGCCCGCATAGCCGGAGGTGGCGCTCACCGTTGCGGTAAATCGCAGGGTGTAGCTGGAACCGGAATACACCCGGACTCTGTTCCCGCGCTTTCGCATCTCAATGGTATAGACGGTCGGATCGCTGTGGAGCTGCGCATCCGGGGTCTTGGAAAAGCTGGTGGCATAGCTCCCCAAAAGCGAGGAGCCTTGGTATAGCTCCACCCGCTGAGTATCGTAGTTTAAGCAGCAGAACAGGTTTCCAAGGAATACCCCGGCCCGTCCGCCGCTATTCTGTGGAAAACCTACCCGCGCCCGGATATGCAGGTCGGAGAATCCATCATATTTCCATGCCAGCTTGCCGGAGCCTTCCAGCAAGGAATATGGCCGGTTCTCGGTGGTGTAGCTTTCCCTCCACACCGACCATTCCCCGGAGAGCGTCATCCAGTAGCTGTCCGGCAGAGGGGTATCATCCCGGAAGTCCTCATACCATACCAGCGCCGAATCCGGTTTTCGCCGGAGCATTTCACAGGTGAGCTTAAAGCCTTTGTCGGGTGTAGCGGGCTGGCCGTTCACATCCAGAAACTGCCGGGGTGAGAGGGTGAACGTCGCCTCTCCGGCAGACGGTTCCTCGGAAAAGCTGCTGCATACCCGGAAACCGTAAAACTGAACGCCGGGAACGCCGCCGCTGATTACCAGCGTATGATTGCCTGCGGAAAGGCTCCTCCCGGAAGCAAAAGAAAGCCAGCAGGTGCGCCGCCAATACGGCCACCACAGGCGGCTTTCTGAAAAGGTCTTGGAGCTTCCATCCACCGACACATTCAGCGCGTTTTTATCCCAAAAAGGAAAAGCAAGCCGCACCGCAATGTCATAGGTGCCTGCTTGCTCAATCGTAAAGTTGAAGGTTGCTGTCGCGCCTTCCCCCAGCACTGTCATATAGTCGGAAATGCTGGCGATCCCGGTATAGGAATCCGGGGTGCCTCCGCCACGGTCAATGTAGATCGTCCCGAAGGAAGTCTTTTGCTCTTTCCCGTAACAGGTCAGATACCGCCTGCGGTTATAGACTTCCTGCTGCAGGGGCGAAACCACCGAGGCCGCATCCCATCCTTCCATGTAATCATATACCTGCGGAAGCGCCCACGGCACCATATCCACATCGTCCCAATATGCCACAATGGGGATCATGGGCTGGGGCGGCGCGTCACCGGTGAAGTTATAGCCTCCGGTCATCCAGAGCTTGGCGGCATAGTAGGTGTTGGAAACACCCCGGTAGGTTTCGCCAAGGTTCTCCGGAGTGTCGTATATCTGCCAGTTCCAGCCATATCCCGGCAGACCCATGAAAATCTTCTCCGGGGCCATGGCAGTAACGGCGTAATCGTAGATGCCCTCCAACCAACTCCGGGGGGATACCGGGCCGGGGGCGCTGCCTGCCCACGCCATGCCATAAGACATAATGGAGGCCGTGTCACAGTACGGGTTGAGGTCAGCATAAACGCACCAGTTTTCACCGCCCACACTGCCCTGAACGCCGGTCATACCGGGCAGGCAGATGTTGACGAGTTTGGAAGAATCATAGGCTTTGACCGTCTGGTAAATAGCCTGAAATAAGGCATTTGCTGCCTCCCGGTTTTCATACCCGCCGCCGCGCTCCAGATCAATATCCACCCCGGCGCACCACGGGTATTTCTCCATAATGCGCACCAGCTCGGTTAAAAACTTATCTTTAGCCCCATTTGTGTTATTGCGCAGGGCCGTGAAAATACTGGCAGTGCCGTGATTCATCACAGTCAGCATCCAGTGAATATGCGGCCACTTGTTGATGTAAGTCATCATGGAGGAAATACTGGTGCCGGTTTCCGAAAGGGTGCCGGTAGCGTCTACCTCGAAGGTGAAAATTCCCACCGTATCCAGCCGGTCGCCATAGTCCCGCAAAGCCTCGTACATCCGAGCGTTCTGCATGAACGACCAGACCATGCACCGCCTTCCTTTTAGATAGTCCCGGTTCAAAACCGATCACCGCCTTCCTGCATTTCCTGAAATTCAAACAACAGCCGGGCGGATTTATGCTCCTCTACTGTCACCGGATGCTTGCTGTCCCCGGCAGCCGTGTACTGAAAGAAGCCGCGCTTTTCCGTGGGGCTTCCATTGAGCAGGCATTTCCGGGAAGAAGCCAGAAGGGCCAGCTCATCCCCGGCGCTTACCGCAGCAGGGAAAGCCGCCTTGTGTGCGCCCGCGCCCAAGGCCACAGAAATGCTGCCCGCCGCCATGTCCTGCACCGGGTAGAGATAGCAGTCCAGCCCCGCCGTATCGGAGCCGAGGTTGAATAGCACCACCGTTTCCCCCGAGCGTACCACGCCGTTGTAGAAACGTGGCGGAACAATGGAGCCATCCTCTCGGTACTTTTGCAGAATCGTTTCTGTATTTATCACATAGCCTGTGAGCCGGTCGCCTTCCTGAACCATCAGGTCGGTGAAATAAATCCTGCCTGTACAATCAGAAATCATCGGCTTCACGGTAATGCTTACCACCCGCTGATCCTGCTTTGTCAAAATTGTTTCTGAAAATCGAGTAAATTCCGCCATGCCAGCCTCCTTACCCGTCCAGCGTCCACTGGATTTCGCTGGGATGGCCCACCCAGCCGGTAGCAATGGAGCCACCCTGCACCATAATGTCGGTAAAATACACCTTGCCGGTGCAATCCGTAATACAAAGCCGGATGGTGATGGAACGCAGCCGCCCGTACCCCTTAGGGGACAGGTCGGTGGCAGTTTGCGAAAAAGAAGCCATAGGCCGCTCCCTTCTATATTAAAAGAGGTCGATGAACCGCGTTTCCGTGGAACCGTCCTCATATTCAAAGGTTACTTCAATGCCGACCTGCCCGCTGGGGCCTTTCTGCAAATCCTCCGAGGCAATCTGCGCTGAAAAGGTATAGCTCCGGCGGCTGGCTGGGTAGACCGTCTGTGTCAGGCTTTTTGTCATACCCAAAACGCCCTCTGCCTTGAAGGAAGCCGTACCGGAAACGCCGTTTTCCGCATCCACCTCAAAGCCGGAGTTCGTCCAGTAATTCATGCCGCTGTCGGCGCGGGAATTGCGCAGGTGGTTGAAGGGAACCAAGTCCTTTACTTCCTGCCGGTCAATCACATCGGTGGAGGCCAGCACATCGGCGGCCTTATCCCATTGTGCGGAGGAATCCCCCAGCTCCCGAAGGGTAGTGGAAAGTTCCAGCACAGTTTTCCACGGCTCCTGCAAATTGTACTGGCGGCGCACCACGCGGGTTTTTACCGATAGATTGAGGTCTTTATCGTCCACCGTTACAATATCGCCCAGCGCCCATGCCTCATGCTCGTACCCGGTCAGGGCCGACAAGTCCATTGCGGAGAGAACATAGGAAACGCGGGGCTGCGCATATTCCGCCAACCGCATCTGCGTGTATTCCAGCATCTGATAGGGATTGGTGAAGTTAGAGCAGTCCAGCGTGGAAATACGCACTTCGCTGGTATAGGTGAAATCCTCCACATATTCCTTCCCATTGTTGATGGAAGCGAACGTCATTCCATCCTTGCCGTAGGCATAGAGCCTTGTTACAAGGCTGCGGGTATCCACCACCCGCTCAATACTTTTAAGATTTTTACGGTATGCAAACAGAGCGCCGCTGTCATTCCCGCCAAAGGTCAGCAGGTGGACGAGCCGGTTCGGGCAGTCAAAAATCAGGTCGCCACCGTGGATATTCTGCGTGGCCCGCAGGATGGAAAGGGCGTTTTTCTCCGTACACTGCCATGTGCGCAGAGTGGTGACGTTGACCGTCCCCACCGACCAGCCGGTGCCTTCCAGCGCGTGCCGCATCGGCGCATCCGCTGTATCCGCATTGAAGTCCACTGTTTCTTTCTCCTCGGAAAAGGACAGGTCATAAAAAGCAGCCTCGGCATAAACCTGCGTTATGATCCGCCCATCCGTGTCCTTGGTATCGGTGAGGGTTCGGATGCGGTAAATATCATTGACGATCTGCACCTGCTTTTCATTGTCCAGCATGGCCCGCTTGGGATCATGGAAAGGCAGATAAAATTCCATCGTATCGGCCCCGTTGACCTCGCTGGTAACAACAATGTCAAAAGCGTTTTCCAGAACGGCTTCCCAAGCGCCGTTTGCATCCAGTACCACAGGTCGGGCGAATCCCAGCTTTTCATAGGGAGCCTTCGGTATATCGTGGAGCTGGATTTCCAGTACCTTCGGGGTAAGCGATGGATCATCTGTGGCAAGCGTTACCCGGAAACGAATATACTGCCGGTTCGGGGATTGCAGCTCACCGCTGGTGCCGATAGCCTGCCATGCCGACCATTCCTCCAAATCATCCGACGTGGAGGTTTCCACCTGCTCAATGAAGGTCACGCCTGCTGTGTATTCACTATTTACCGATACCCGGCCCGAACCGGAAAGGGAGCAGGCTGCCGCCTTTGTAATAAGCTGCCCGCTGGATGGATAGGCTCCGTCCGAGCTTCTAAGGGTAACGCTCCCCGGCTCGGTGAGCGCATCCACGTCACCGGACATATCTCCACCGTTGGCAAACAGGGTGGCCTTAAAATATTCCGCCAGATCTTCGGCAGTCAAAGAGGAATCCGTATCCAGAAACCAATCATCAAAGCCGCCTGCGTAATAATAGGTGTCAGCGTGCATCCCCATAACGAGGTCAGCGGTGCAGGAACGGTTCAGTTCACCCTCAATCGTCAGCTCGTTTGAAATCCATACTGTACCGGTGCTGCGGTCGCCTACCACATAGCAGGCTTTGTATGCGTCCGGCTCGATCACAGCGGCGAGGAAATACCAGCCGTTGTTTACCAGAGAAAACGGGGGCGTTACCGACTCGTCCAAAATCAGGGAGCCGGAGGAATTATAAAGCATCAGGCGGGGCCGCCCGGAATAAAGCGAAAGGTACAGGATCGGCTGGCCCGGCCCCTGCCGGGTGTTAAAGATTGGGCAGAAGGTATTACCCACAGAATAAATGGTGGGGTTCATCCAGCCACCCACAACGATCCGTTGTCCCAGCTCGGAGAAGATGGAGCCGTTATTCACAACATGAAGATAGGTTCTCTCCGAAGTGGGGTTATTGAGATTTAAGCGAAAATAATGCCCACGCCAGCCTTCCAGCAGATTAGCTGTGGTGCCGTTCCAGTTAATAATATTGAAGTCCCGGCCATTGCCGGAAGAATCCATCAGCCGGTCGTTGCTGTCCGGCTCGGATTCGTTAAAGCGCCAGAGGCCGGAGGCCGCCCATGCGGCTGGAAATTCTCCGGTGAAATCCTCCTGCACAGTTAAAGTTGTCTTTACTGCCATTGCTTACCTCCATCGGCTCTTTGCCTGTATATGAAGCTCGGTAAAAATGGCACTGCCCTCAACTGCAATTTCCACCTCGTTCATACCCCGGCGCAGAATCGGGAAATTCAGCTCCTCCAAACAGGGCAGGCCGTTTCGCAGGGTATTGCCCGCGCTGTCCGTCACTTTTGCTGTTACCATTCCGGTGTCGATTACCAGCACTTCATCCGCAGCCAGTGGGCCAATCACCCGCAGGGTTTCTCCATTGGTCGTGAGTACAATCGCGCCAGAGGAAATTGTTCCTTGCAAAGAATACACCGGCTCGGAGTCTGTGTTTCCAATTTCACGCTCCACCTCATGCTCCCCCGTTTGGGAGAGGGTAAAGGTTTCATCATCCAGTGCGTAACCATAAGGGTCAGGGCAAAGAAAACGGAGGGTAAAGGAACCGGCTGCCCGGAGGAGCCGTTCACAGTCCACCGTGTCGGAAAGGCGGGCCATAAAATACCGGTCTGGCACATCATCCAGTACAAGCTGTTTGGTGCCAGCCGTAGGGTCGAGCCATGCCGCCACCTGATCCAAAATCGCCACCATATCGGCAAAGGTTTTCTGCGGGTAAACATTGCAGGCCACATCAATATACCGCTCGCCGCTGTCTGCCCCAAAGTCTGCAAGGCCTGCCTTGCCGGGGACAGTTTCCGTATTGCTCCGAAGGGTAGGAACCATCTGCCAGCCGGTAAGACGGGCCTTGATATTCATGGACTGAGAAGAAATTCCGTTGTATTGAAAGCCCATAAATCCCACCTCCTCTTAGGCTGTAATGATGCGGCCCTGTGCGCGGGAGCCGACCTGCATGAGATTATAAAGTTCCTGAGAAATCCTGCGGATGTCGTCCTCGCTGCGGACAATCATCTGCTGTACCATAACGAGCGGGCCGCCGCCAGCCGCCGTAAAGGCTGCGCCGGTCATACCGCCCGTTACATTTGCATTTGCGTTAAGCTGGTAGTCCGTGGGGATAGCAGTCTGCATATCCTGCGCCAGCTTATTCATTACCCCGTCAATATCCGAGGACATTTTCTCGGCGGCAGAAACCGCCTGTTTTCCGTTATCTTGAATGGAGCCAGCCAGACCTTGTACCAGCATTTCACCAACCCACGCCATCTCTTTCGAGGGAGAATTGATGCCAAAGAAGCTGCAAATTCCATCCCAAATCGAGGAAATCCAGCCAGAAACTTTGTCCCAAATCCAGCCTGCAAGGCTCTGGATACCAGACCAAAGGCCCTGCACGATGTTCTTACCGACATTGACGATTTGGCCTATGGATGAGGTAAAGGCGTTTACGATCCCCGCGATAATCTGCGGCACCGCCTTCACGATTTCCACAATAATGGTAGGCAGGTTCTGGATCAGCGACACGAATAGCTGAACGCCCGCCTGTATGATCTGTGGAATACTGTTAATCAGGGCGTTCACCAGAGAGGAAATAATCTGTGGGATTGCCCCGACTATGGTGGTGATAATTGTCGGAAGGTTCTGAATGAGAGACACCAGCAGCCGTACACCTGCGTCGATAATCTGCGGGATACTTCCGACAATAGCTGTCACCAGCCCCTCGATAATCTGTGGAATGGCCGCAACAATCGCCGTGATAATATCCGGCAGGGCCGCCACCAGCGAGGTCAGAAGCTGGATTCCGGCATCAATAATCTGCGGAATAGAGGCCACGATAAACTCCACGATGGCAACAATGAGCGCAGGAAGCGCCTCAATCAAAACCGGGATGGCGTTCAAAATGCCCTGGGCCAAACCCATGACAAGCTGCAAAGCGCCCTCCAAAAGCAAAGGAAGGTTGGCAATCAAGGTCTGCACCACCGTCATAATGATCTGGACGATGGTTGGAACAAGCTGAGGCAGGGCTTCGCCAATCCCAAGAGCCAGTGTAGCGACCATCTGCGCAGCCGCCGCAATGAGCTGCGGTAGCAAAGCCAAAAGGCCGTTTGTCAGTTCCAGAATGATGGTAACAGCTGCGCTTGCAATCTGCGGCATGGCTGCAACAATTCCATCTGCCAGTGCTACTACAATATCCACGCCTGCGGATAGCAGGGCCGGAAGGCTGGCAAGCACCGCCTGCCCGATCATGGGGACAATAGCAGATACTTTTTCCAGAAGCATTTCCACCAGACCGCTCAGGCCCTCGGCAAAGGTTTCAGCCGATCCGGCTGTCCCTTCTAAAACGCCTTGTAACCCTTCCCCCATGAGGGCCACAAAAGGGATCATGGCCTGCAGTACGTCTGTTGCCATGAATTTCAGCGTTGTCATAATCGGTTCCGCAATGGCCCCCAGCTCTGCATAGGCATCTGTCAATTCCGCTTGCGCACGCTGGGCTGCCATTACATCACCGTTAAGCGCTTTGTAATTTTCCGCAGCTTCCGCATAAAGCCCGTTTAAGGTATCGGTAATGAGAGCCGCCCGTTCCTGCTCACTGTTACAGGAATCCAAAGAAGCCTGAAAGGCATCCTCGGAAAGCCCGGCCCAGTTCAGAGCATCCGCAAGCTGGCCGGTGATCTGTCCGGTTTTTGCCGTTTCATTTGCGGCCTCAGTCAGACCTTCGATGGGGAGGCTGTCCCCAAAGGTGGCCCATACGCCAGCGGCAATATCCGTCCATTGTGCCAGCTCCTCCTCGGTGCTGCACAGTTTGGCAAGGTGGTTGACCGCCTCAACGCTTCGATCTTCCTCTCCAAGAATGGAATAAAAAGACTTATAGGCTTCGCTGGCCTGATCGGTCGTAAAGCCCGCCGTGATAAAAGCCGCGTCCAGCTTCGCCTGATCCTCCCGGTATTCCCGTGTAGACTCTGCAAGGTCAAGAAAACTTTTCGTCAGACCGGCAAGGGCAGCACCCGCAGCCACAACCGCCGCACCGATAGCCACACCCATGCCTTTGACAACGGAGCCGACCTTATCAAATTTTGAAGAAGCATTGTCCGCATCATCTGCCGCACCTTCCAGCTCATTGCCGAAATCGTCTGCCTGATTGCCGGATTGCTCCAATTCATCCCCCAACTCGTCGATAGCGCGCTCGTTCTGTGCAAGCTCCCGCTCCATGTCATTGAGAGCAGCCTGCGCATTATTGAGCTGGGTTTGCCATTGCTTTGTGCGCCGGTCATTCTCTCCGAAGGAGTTTGTGGCGTTTTCCAGCGCCTGCTGCAATGTGCTGATTTTCTGGCGCTGGGTATCAATTTCTTGATTGAGGACGCGGTTCCGGGCGGAAAGGGCCTCCACGGATTTATCCTGCTTATCAAACTGAGAGGCCACGAGGTTCATTTCCGAGCCAAGCACCTTAAAGGTCTGGTTGATTTCCGCCAGGGCCTTCTTAAATTCCTTTTCGCCTTCGACACCTATTTTCAAGCCAAAATTGTCCGCCACGGATACCACCTCCTTCCTCCGGCAAGGGCAGTCTTAAATTCCAGCCGGGATAATATCGTCAATGAACAGTTCCCGCTTGGGCTTGCTGATCCCGGTAAACTGCTTGTGGCACTCCCACAAATCCAGCAAATACCCGAAAGGCATCAGCCACGCTTCCTCCTCGGTGCGCCGCAGGGGAACCGTTGCATAATAAATCAGTCGGGTAAACAACTCCTCGTCGCTTACCCGACCGGCACGTTTTTTGGATCGGCCTCACTTTCGACGTTCCGCTTCGTACCCCGGAACATAGCCTCCATAATTGCATCCTTGTAGGTCGCCAGCTCTAAGGGCGAAGTCAGAAGCTCGACCTCCTCCTCAGTGAGCAAGGGCTTCGGTTCGTCCTTATGGCGCAGGTTATAAATCAAAATGCTTTGATTTGCCATGAGGGCAATCAGCCAGATGATTTCATCCAGCGCCATCTCAAAATTTTCCGATTTCATCAGCTTGGTGCCGAGGTTTTCCAGCCCGCCGTATCGCTTGGCGATCTCTTTGGTGGCTCTGGTCGTCAGCAGCAGCTCGTAGGTTTCCCCGCCGATCTGAATAGCGGCGGAGCGTTCATTCTGATCCATCATGCAACATCCTCCGTATAATCAGGCTCGTAAACCTCGGTGTACCAGCCGCTGATAACAGAAGCCTCCACCGCAGTATCATCCTCGTTGACCTCTGCCTTCCAAGGATGCTCGTTCTTGCCATCCAGCTTATTGCGGCGCGTCACCGTTCCCTCAATGGTCGGGGTGGAAAATTCGATGCTGTCGCCCTTGGTCGTCAGATTGGTGGAGGGCACCGCAAACTTCACCCGGTAAAGCCAGAAATAGCGGTATGTGCCGTTTGCCTTGCGGGCGCGGAAGCCCACCGCCACCGGTGCGCCATCATTTTCGCTGGCAGAAATCAAAACGCCGTTTGCGTCAATCTTGGCCCCGGTAAGGGCCTCGGCAGCGGCCACGCCAATATCGTCCACCCCGAGGGAAAGGGTGCCGCTCTTAAATTCCTTTACAATCTCCGCCGCGCCATCATCGGCATACAGCGTGGCTTCATTCAACTCGATGGAAAGCTCCGCTGTCATTGCCTTGGCCAGCATGACAGGGGTGCCGTATTCTTCGTCGCCGTTTTCATCCTCGGTGATCGGGGCGTAAAACAGCTTGTCAAGGCCAATCGTAGCCATAGTTCATTCCTCCAATCTGTAGAGTTTCGCCACGTCAATGGCGTAATGGTGGAAGTCGGTATCGTCCTCATGGCCGATGTACCGCCTGTCCGTAATCACAAAATCAGCGGC
>OEQQ01000099.1_pt1 | contig 21157 bp, 28 predicted proteins | sample 1539741 | NCBI WGS metagenome assembly OEQQ01 (sample SAMEA3891876, study PRJEB23780) | metagenome | biome: terrestrial biome; feature: animal house; material: Caecal content | place: Italy | collected 2015-05-05
GCCTGAAGCTGCTGGACAAAGAATCCGGCATACTTGAAAAATCCCAGAATCACCAGGTTTGCCACCACCCCCAGCACCAGAGGAAGCTTGGCCTTCTCCCCTGCTGCCTGCTTTTTGTGAATCCACAGGCCGAAGCCGTAGTTCAGCAAGATGGTAGCAATCATCAAAAACAGATACACCGGCTCCCCCCAACCGTAGAACACCAGGCTCCACAGGAGCAGTACCGGATTCCGCAGCCGCCGGGGACATACAAAGTACAAAAGCAGCACTACCGGTAGAAATGCGAACAAAAATACATTACTGGAAAATAGCACCCGATTTCCTCCTTACAGACGAAATGCGCCGAACCGACATTGCCGATCCGGCGCTTATTGGTTATCAACCCTCGAGACCTGCCGCCGTGCGGAACTGAGCCGCCAGGGTGTCCACGTCGGGAGATACAATCAGAGCCACATAGTTGCCGGACTGAATAATCTCCGCCTTCTGCACAATCTCATACTGCTCCGGAGAGTAGGTAATGCTCTCCTCGCCCTTACGCTCAATGCGGGTATTTGCCAGCTTAGCCAAGTTATCCGCAGTTTCTGCATCGTTGGCCTCCAGCAGCCAGATTTCATCCGCCCGCAGGCCGTCGCTGGACACGCTCACCACAGCCTGCTTGCAGTCTGCCCGGTTAATGCCGCAGAAATTGAGCATCATATCGTCACTCATCATGGTCATCTCCGGCAGGGTCTCACCAAATCCCGCATAGACCTGCTGCAAATCCATGGTCACTGCAGCTTCCTCATTCTTGCTGCCGCAGCCTGCAAGACCAAAGAGCAGGACTGCAGCAAGAAGGATGGACAATGTTTTCTTCATTATCTTTCAACTCCTATATTTCTTAATAGCCGGTATAGGCCTTCAGGACCTTAATCCAGGTATCCACGCCGGCATCGGTTACATGGACATACTCGTCAGAGCAGTAAGGGGTGGCAAGGCCGCCCAGAGAATCCTTCATGTAGGGAGCCACATCAATAAACTTGCAGCCGTTGCTCTCCGCAAAAGCCTTCAGCGCTACATTGTAAGCGTCAATGTTGGTATTGTTCAGGTCGCCGATTTCTCCCCCAATCCAGATGGGAGACATGGACTGGATGTAAATCTCCATATCCGGGCACTTGGAACGGACCCGCTCCAAAAGCTTACCCCAGTTTTCAATGGTCTTGTCAATGCCGTAAAGGGCAATGTCATTCATGCCCAGCATCACAAACATCTTCTTGGCTCCCGTTGCCTGGACCGCATCCTCAATCTTCATTTCCTGACCCTGCCAGGGCATCAGCAGCTCATCGTAGACCGCATTGGCGACACCATAGCTGCCCCGAACCAGGAACTTGGCATTGCCCAAAAGGCCAGTCTCTCCGGCATAGTAGGACAGCTTCAGGGAGACGGAGTCGCCTACGAAAACTGCGTCGTCAAAGAAGGAAGCGGGTACCGCCTCTGAGGTGGGCGGTGCCAGATAGGGATCCCGGGAACCGGCGCCGGGGTTGGTGGACTGCTCCGTGGAAGTGCCGGTGGTCTCCGGCTCATCCTGCAGATTGCAGTATACATTACAGGACACCTTTTGGCCGTTATACTCCGCATGCACCACCGTTTCACCTTTGCCCACAGCGGTTACCACACCTTTTTCAAAGGTGGCAACGGCTGTATTCTCACTGCGGAAGGTGATCTGGTCCAGGCTGATGGGGCCGCTGTAAAGGGTCCAGGTCTCACCATAATTCACCAGGGTCAGCTCGTCCCGCTCCAGGGTCAGGGTTTCCGTCTGTCCGCCGGTGGGCTGTGTGGTCACAGCAGCATCGGTCTGCTCCTGGGTGGTGTTCTCCGGCATCGTCTGCTGGTCAGAATTGCCGCCGCAGCCAGCCAGGGTCCCCACAGCCAATAAAAATGCCAAAGTCAGGCACAGAAATTTCTTCATTACACTGCTTCCTCCTGTCGGTAGTATTTCACAAATCGGAATTATACCCCATTTCACCTGGAAATTCAAGCATTATCCCCGGTTGTTCAAGAAAATTTATCAAATTTCCTCAATTTTACAGGAAAGTTGTCGGTTTTCAGCCCTTCTGTTTCAGAAGCTCTGCAAACCGCATGGTGACATTGGCACACCGGACGGCTGCAATGGCCTCAAAGGTGGGATAGTCCATCTGGGCAGAGTCGTCCGCCTTGTCGGAGATGGCCCGGATGACCACAAAGGGAATCCGGTTCTTCCAGGCGGCATGGGCAATGGCTGCCCCTTCCATTTCTGTGCACACCGCTCCCGTATCTGCCACAATTTTCTCTTTCTGGGCTTTCTGGCAGACGAACTGGTCTCCGCTGGCTACCGTTCCCTTCCGGCAATGACCCGGGGTTTCTGCATCCGCCGCCTCATATGCCATCCTTACCAGCATATCATCTCCGGGGAACGCCCGTACGTCCATTCCGGGAACCTGTCCCACAGAGTAGTTGGGGTTGACTACATGGCAGTCAAAATCGTGGTAAATGGCCTGGGTGCTGATGACCAGGTCACCGATGTCCAGCTCCGGGGACAGGCTGCCGGCAACACCGGTATTGACCACATGGGTCACTCCAAAGCAGTCTGCCAGTACCTGGACGCACAGGGCAGCATTCACCTTACCCACACCGCACTGAACCACCACCACAGGCAGGCCGGAAAGGGTCCCCTCCCAGAATACAGACCCTGCCAGCTCCCGCTGGGTGCAATTTTCCATTTTTTCCTTGAGGGTCGCCACTTCCACATCCATGGCCCCGATAATGCCCAATTTCATATTCTTTTCTCCTTTACACAGGGTATTCCAGCCGGTCTTTTCCGGGATTTTCCAACAATGCGCAGTAGCGCTTTGCCCAGAATCTTGCCATGGGCAGGTTCATGTCCAGATAGTTGCCGCAGTCCCTGGCACTGGCTCCGGGGACTTCCCCCTCATAATCTGCAATAAAGGAGAAGCAGCCGCGAACCAGGTCCAGAACCTGAAGGCTTGTATACTTTCCCGCCAGCAGAAGATAAAATCCCGTCCGGCAGCCCATGGGGCCAAAGTACAGAACCTTATCCTTCCAGGTGGGCTCATTCCGCAGGTAGGTAGCGGCCAGGTGCTCAATGGTATGTACCTCTGCCGTATTCATCACCGGCTCCTCGTTGGGGCTGGTAAGGCGCAGATCGAAGGTGGTAACGGTTTCCGCTCCCACAGTGTCATAGCGGGACACATACACTCCGGGCTGGAGGCGGATATGGTCGATGGTAAAGCTCGTAATCTTTTCCATATTGACTTCCTTTCTCACAATATTGGTCGTTCCCGCCTATCATAACCCAAATTGGAACAAAATGCAATCCAAACTCACAAAGTTATGGCCTACTCCTGGTTTTACTTGCTTTTTTTCTATGGAAAGGCTATAATGATAGCAATATACAGGAAAGGTGGAATGCTCTGTGGATGAACAAACCTCCCAGAAGCCGGTGAATCCCCGGCGGAAAAAGCGCTCCCAAATGCAGATTTTCAAGGAAACCTATCTGCCTGTCATCATTGCAGGCGTGTCTTTGGTCATGATTCTGATTTTCATTATCGGTGCAATCAGCCAGGGCATTCAGAACGGGCAGGCCGCAAAGGAAGCCAGCATCCAGGCGTCGGAGTCGGAGGCCGAAGCCTATGCCCAGCTGGAGGATGAAGCCAACCGGCTCATTGCCGGTTCCCAGACCTTTGCCGCAGGATATGACTATGACCGGGCCATTGCAGTAATCGACACCTTCTCGGGAGATATTTCTCAGTTCCCCAAGCTCACGGAGCTGAAACAGCAGTACACAGAGGCTAAAAGCTCCCTGGTAGCCTGGAGTGACCCCTCTCAGGTGACAAACCTGTCTTTCATGCCCCTGATTGTGGATACTGACCGGGCTTTCGCCGATGCGGTGTATGGGGAATACTACAATCGCCGCTACGTGACCATTGAAGAGTTCCAGAAAATTCTGGAGCAGCTCTATGCCAACAACTACGTATTGGTGGGCATGGACGATATTGTGACCGGAGGCGGCAGCGGCTCCTATTCCGCCGGAACCGTTTATCTGCCCGAGGGCAAAAAGCCCATTATGATTACCCAGATGAATGTCAGCTATCCCTACCAGCTGGTGGACGGAAATAACGATCTGCGGGCTGACAAGGATGGAGACGGCTTTGCCAGCAAGCTGGTTTTTGATGAAAACGGCGAACTTGCCTGTGAATACGTGGACGATGAGGGGCAGACTCTGGTAGGGGCATATGATTTGGTGCCTATTCTCAACGCATTTGTAAAAGAACATCCCGACTTTTCCTACAAGGGTGCCAAGGCCATATTGGCAGTTTCCGGATACAACGGCGTGTTCGGCTATCGCATCCAGGCCGATGCGGAAAAGACTTCCGGCACCGCCCTGTTTGAACAGGAAAAAACCGCAGTAAAGGATTTGGCAGAGGCGCTCCGCTCGGAGGGCTATGATCTGGCCTGCTATACCTACGAGGACATTGGATACGGCGAAAAGGATGTATCCACCGTGAAAGCGGACTTGGCCAGCTGGACCGAGGAAATTGCCCCGGTTCTGGGCGATGTATCCATCTTTGTCTATGCCCAGAGCAGCGACATTGCCGATCAGGACAGCGACTACTCTGGGGACAAGTATACCGCTTTGCAGAGTGCAGGATTCCGTATTTTTGTGAGTAACGCATCCGACGGAAAATCCTGGATTTCTCTGAAGGACTCTTATGTCCGCCAGGGCCGTGTGCTGGTGTCCGGCAGCACCATGGCTTACAACAGCGACTGGTTTACCGGTATGTTTGACGCCAAATCTGTCCTGGATACCAACCGGGGCAACGTTCCCCAGTAAGGAGCAGTTCCATGGAGCTGAAAAAAGGAAAATACCGCCATTTCAAGGGCAAGGAATATGAGCTTCTGGAAATCGCCACCCATTCAGAAACCCTGGAGCAGATGGTGGTGTACCGAGCGCTTTACGGCGACAGAGGGATTTGGGTCCGCCCTGCCGGCATGTGGTCGGAAACCGTGGAAAAAGACGGCTACATCGGCCCCCGCTTCCAATACATTGGAGATGCATAACAAAAAGGCGGCAGAGTCTCAGGCTCTGCCGCCTTTTTACCGTCTTACTGTTTTTTCCGGAAAACCAGCCATTTGCTGGCTGCGTAATTGGCAATCACCACCAGGACACTGGCAACCAGCTTGACCCAGTTTCCGTTCCACCGGAGCAAATCCACCGTCACAAAGATAATGGCCGTTTCCATGGCCCCGGAGCCCAGACGGCAGCCTACAAACTTTCCCAGCTCCGGCAGCACCGTTGGCAAGGACCAGTCGTGGCTGCGAAATACAAAGGGCTTGTTGGTAAGGTAGGCAAAGGCCACGGATACGACCCAGGCCGCAACGTTGCTCACCGTTCCGGAAACATGGTAAAAATTGTATAAAGGCAGGTACACGCAGTAATTGACCAGGGTTGTCATCCCGCCAAAAAAGAGATAGGATAAAACTTCCCAATACCTGACAACAAAAGCACGAATTTTCTTCAAGGCTTCTGCCTCCTCCTTCGTTTGTTGTCCTACTATACCACAGGTCCCGGGCAATGGCAAGGCGGCTGTGTATAACAGGGGAAAACGTTGGCAATTATAAATAATCAGAAAGACTTAAGCCTTTAAATATTTGTACCATGTCACAGTTGCTATATGGAATGATTATCGATATAATATTATCGAATTAAGAAAGGAGCTGCTCTCAATGAAAGTTGCGTTTTTTGATACCAAGCCCTACGATCTCCCTGGTTTTACCAAGTACGCTCAGGATGCCGGCATCGAAATCAAGTTTTTGGAAACCAAGCTCAACGAGGATACCGCATCTCTTGCCAACGGTTTTGACTGCGTGTGCATTTTCGTAAATGATGTGGCCAACGCAGCCGTTGTGGAAAAGCTTTATGCCGGCGGCGTGCGGATGATTGCCCTGCGCTGCGCCGGTTTCAACAATGTGGATACCCGGGCCTGCTTCGGAAAAATCCATGTTTTCCGTGTGCCCGCCTATTCCCCTTACGCCGTTGCGGAACACGCCATGGCCCTGCTGCTGGGCGTGAACCGGCACATTCACAAGGCATACCTGCGAACCAGAGAGTTCAATTTCAGCCTGAACGGTCTGACCGGTTTTGACCTCTACGGCAAGACCGTAGGTGTAATCGGCACCGGCAAAATCGGCAGAATTTTTGCCGATATCTGCAAGGGCTTCGGCATGAAGGTTCTGGCTTATGATAAGTTCCCCAATCCCGCTTCCGGCCTGGAATACGTGGAGCTTCCTGAAATCTTTGCCAAATCCGATGTAATCTCCCTCCACTGCCCCCTGATGGAGGACACCTACCATATGATCAACGACGAGGCCGTGGAGCAGATGAAGAAGGGCGTTGTGATTATCAACACCTCCCGGGGTGCTTTGATTGACACTGAAGCCCTGATTAACGGCATTAAGGTGGAGATTATCGGCGGAGCCTGCCTGGACGTGTACGAGGAAGAAGCTGACCTGTTCTATGAGGATATGTCCGGCCACATCGTCCAGGATGACAAGCTGGTGCGGCTCATGGCTATGCCCAATGTGATCGTCACCTCTCACCAGGCCTTCCTGACCCAGGAGGCTCTGGACAACATCGCCAACACCACTGTCTCCAATATGCGCAAGTTTGCTTCCGGCGAACCCAGCCCCGAAACTGAGGTCTGCTATCATTGCAGCCACAAGGATGATTGCCGGAAAGAACGCCATCAGAAGTGCTTCTGATTTTCCTTTTCAAAAGAATTGCCGCCAGACTTTCGTCTGGCGGCACATTTTATTTGTGGCGGTTATAGTCAGCCATAACCTCTGCAATGGAAATCCCCTGGGGACAAACCTTTTCGCAGCTCTGGCAGCCGATGCAGTCAGGCAGCTCAGACCAGTCCTTGGCGTTGTATTTTTTCAGGATCTCCGGAATATGGATTCCCTGGGGACAGTAGTCAACGCAGTAGCTGCAGCCGGTACAGGGCACGGCGTTGGCGGCAATCATCTCCCGGGCAATTTCCTGAAGGGTCTGCTGCTCCTGGTCGTTGAGAGGCTCCGGATGGGAGAAAATCTTGATGTTCTCCGCGAGCTGCTCCATATTGGACATACCGGACAGCACCATGGTGACCCCTTCGATTCCCTGGAGGAACCGGAAGGCCCAGCCGGCCTGGGTTTCCTGGGGACGCAGGGCCTTGAGCCGTGCCTCCTGCTCCGGCAGAAGCTGAGTAAGACGTCCGCCCCGCACCGGCTCCATGACCCAGATAGGCAGACCGTAGGAGCGAACCAGTTCCACCTTGGCCTTGGCATTTTGCAGCTGCCAATCCAGGTAGTTCAGCTGAATCTGGCAGAATTCCAGCTGGCTGCCGTAGGCATCCAGGAAACGCTTCATGGTGGTGAGGCTTCCATGGGTGGAGAAGCCCAGGTGCTTGATGCGGCCCAGCCGTCTCTGCTCAAAAAGGAACTCTCCCACACCGTATTCCGGATTCAGGAAGTTATCGATATTGTCCTCGCACACATTGTGGAACAGGTAGAAATCAAAGTAATCCACACCGCACTTTTCCAGCTGCTTTTCGAAAATCTTCCGGGGATTTTCAAACATTTCCTTGGAAAAGCCCGGGAATTTGGAGGCCAGGTAAAAGCTCTCTCTGGGGTGCTTGGCCAGGATACGACCCATCACCGTTTCCGATGCTCCGCCATGGTACATCCAGGCGGTATCAAAGTAGTTGATTCCCTGCTCCAACGCATAGGCCACCATTTCAGCAGCGGCAGCTTCGTCAATATCCTCGTCCTTCTCCCCGTTTTTGGGCAGGCGCATACAGCCAAGACCCAGGGCGGACAGCTTTTCGTCCCGAAAAACGTTGTATAGCATTTCTTTCTCCTCCTTTTAGTGATTCCGGTTTATAAGCTCCCGGCAGAGGCTTTCCATAAAGCGGTGGTCAGGAAAAGCAGCAAGGGCCGCCTCTGCCTTTTGGCTATATATGCGCACCATCTCCTGGCAGGCATCCACCCCATGGAGCTGGACAAAGGTGTTTTTATTGCCGTCGGCGCCTACCGCCTTTCCCAGCTCTTCTGCATTGCCAATCACATCCAGAATGTCATCCCGAATCTGGAAGGCCAAGCCCAGGCTGTGGGCAAAGGTTTTGGCAGAGTCCATCTGCTCAGAACTGCCGCCGCCCGCCAGAACACCCAGGCAGCAGGCTGCCTGAATCAGGGCTGCGGTTTTCCGGGTGTGGATGTCCTCCACCTCCTGAGGGGTACACTCCCTGGATTCGCTTTGCATATCCAGCACCTGCCCCCCAACCATGCCCAGCTCTCCTGCGCATCGGGACAAAATCTTTACTCCCTGAATTCGTGTTTCTGCATCCAGATCGGCAGTTGCCAGGGCCGAAAAAGCCCCGGTCAGCAGAGCATCTCCCGCCAGCACCGCCATGGCCTCCCCGTACACCTTATGGTTGGTCAGCCGCCCCCGGCGGTAGTCGTCATTGTCCATGCAGGGCAAATCGTCGTGAATCAGGCTGTAAGTGTGCACCATTTCCACTGCCGCTGCAAAGGGCGCTGCCTGCTTCCAGTCGCCGCCGCACATTCTGCAAAAATCAAACACGAAAACCGGCCGGAGCCGCTTGCCTCCTGCCAGCAGGCTGTACCGCATGGCATCAAACAGCACCTGCTGGGGTTCCTGGGGATAGACGAAACAGTTGTTTTTCAAGTAGTCCTCTATGTAGTCCCGGTATTCCCGGAGCAGCCCGTCCATTTCAGGGTTCATAGGGCATATCCTCCTCGGTGGGAGCGCCGTCGGGGCCGGGCACAATCTTCTTCACTTGCAGCTGTGCTTCGTCCAGAAGCTTGCCGCAAATGCGGATGCGCTCTGTTCCCTCCTGGAACAGCTTCAAAGATTCCTCCAGAGGAGCATCGCCCCGCTCCAGGGCTCTGACAATCTGCTCCAGCCGCTGCATATTCTGCTCAAAGGTCATGTTTTCCTGATTCATAGGTTGTCCCCTCCTGGGCTGCGGTGACCACAGCCTCAATGCTACCGTCACTGACGGAAATGGATATACGGTCGTTTTCTTTTACCTGGGATACGCTGCGCACCACCTGGCCGCTTTCATCTTGCACCATGGCGTAGCCCCGAAGGAGAACCTTCAGGGGGCTCATGGCCTCCAGCTTGGCCGCCTGGGTGTAAAAGCGCTGCTTTGCGGCAGAGAGCCCCTTCTCCTGGGCTGCCACCAATCTGGCTTGCAGGTAGGCAAGGGCTTTTTGCCGCTGCTCCAGATAAGCCTCGGGGCTCTTCATGGCCGGGCTGTCGGAAAGAAGCTTCAGGTGGTTCCGGGCCGCCCGGAGCTGCCGCCATAGGGCGGAAACCATGGCAGATGTGGCGCTGTCCAAGGTCTGCCGCAGGGCATCCTGGTCCGGAACCGCCAGCTCCGCTGCGTTGGAAGGGGTGGCTGCCCGCAAGTCCGCCACGAAGTCGGAAATGGTGAAGTCCGGCTCGTGCCCCACCGCAGAGATTACCGGGATGGAGCAATGGTAAATGGCTCTTGCCACCTGTTCGTCGTTAAAGGCCCACAAATCCTCGATGGAGCCGCCGCCCCGGCCCACAATCAGCAAATCCGCCAGTTTATAATGGTCTGCATAGGCGATGGCTGCGGCAATCTCCCCGGGGGCTTCCGCTCCCTGCACCCGGACAGGCAGAAGCCGCACCTGAGTCAAGGGGTACCGTTTTCTCAAAATCCGCAGCATATCGTGAAGGGCCGCTCCGGCGGCACTTGTGATGATGCCGATGGTGCCGGGATAGGGCGGCAGGGGCTTTTTATGCTCCGGGGCAAACAGCCCCTGGGCAGAGAGCTTCTTTTTCAGCTGCTCAAAGGCCGCATACAAGTCCCCCACTCCGTCCAGTGCCATGGCGGTACAGTAAAGCTGGTAGGCACCGTCTCTGGGGTATACGGTGATTCTGCCCATGGCGATGACCTGCATTCCGTTTTCCGGGCGGAATTTCAGTTTCATGGCGCTGCCCCGGAACATGACGCATTTCAAAGCGCCGCCTTCATCCTTCAAGGTGAAATAGTGATGGCCGGAAGGATACATTTTATAATTGCTGATTTCACCCCGGACTGCAAGGCCTGTCAGAAGGCCGTCTTGATCCATGAGGCTTTGGATGTATCCGTTTATCTGGGATACGGAAAGAATCTGCTGCTCCATATCATCCCTCCATGGCTCTGTGGGTGAGAATGGCGATGCCCATGGCGTTGTCTGTGGAATACTGGGGCTGGGCAAAGACCGGCTGCAAATAGGCCAGGTTCTTCCGCAGCATGGCGTTGGAGGCAACGCCGCCGGAGAACACCAACGAGAGGCCGGGGTATGCCTTCATAGCATTTTTCGTGGCCTTTTCCACCGCCCAGACAACACTTGCCAGGGCGAAGGCGGCGGTTTTTTGCTGGCTGCCGGTTTTCTCATAATACGTTTCCACCTGGTTCTGGACCCCGGACAAAGAGAACTGAAGCTCCGGGCATTTGACCCGGAAGAAGTCCGGGGTACTTTCCCCTTGGCTCAGGGCATCCAGGTGCTTGCCTGCGGGAAAGGGCAGGCCCAGAAGCTGGCCGGTTCTGTCTATCAGCTGGCCGGCGGAAATGTCCGTGGTTCCGCCGATTTTCTGGCAGCGGACGCTTTTCCCCTCCGGCTCTACCAGCAAAAGCTCCGTGGTGCCCCCCGACAGGTGCCAGGCCAGGTGGGGGGTGTCCATCAAATCCATCCGGTCGGCGCTCCAAAGGCTGGCTGCCACATGGCCCTGCTGGTGAGAGAAGGAGAAAAGAGGAACCTTCAGCACATCCGAAAGCATTTTGGCATGGGAATAGCCCACCAGGAAGCAGGGCATATAGCTTCCCTCCACCGCTCTGGGGCGGGTGCTGACCCCCACGGCCTGAATGGAATCCTGGGGAATATGGGAAAACAGCCTGCCGGAAAGCTCCGGCAGGCTTTTGGTATGATGAAAAATGGCATCGCTTTGCCGCAGCCCCAGCTGCCCCTGGCCTACCGGCAGGAGCTGTGAACAGTTCTCCCCTGCCGTCCCGTCAAAAAAGGCCACAGAGGTGGTATAGTTGCTGGTGTCGAAGCCTACGGTGCTCATGCCTTGGCCTCTTCTTTCTGACCCCGGGCGAAAGCACCCAGCACACCGTTGACAAAGGCGCCCGTATCGTCCCCGTCGTACAGCTTGGCCAGCCGCACAGCCTCGGAGATGGCGACACCGGTGGGGACATCACTCATGTAAAGCATCTCAAAAATGGCCAGCTGCATGATGGTGCGGGTCAGGCGGGAAATGCGGGACACGTCCCAGCCAATGGAATACTTCTGGATGTAATCGTTCAGCTCATCTTCCCGATTGGCAACTCCGGATACCACCTGGTCAATGTAGGCTCTCTGGGCACGGCTGGGACGCTCTGCATAAAGGGGATTCTCCCCTTCCAGGTTCTCGTAGTAGTGCCGCTCCAGCCGGGCAGCCACCAGCTGCTCCGGTTCCTCGCCGGTAAAGTCCCGACTGTAAATCAGGTGAATGGCCAATTCTCTGGCGTTGGCTCTGGTCATATACGCTCCTTAAGCTCTGACGATGCCGCAGACATTCACATTCACGGCACGGACGGATACACCGGCAATGGCTTCCACAGAAGAGGTAACCGCCTCCTGGGCTGCCTTGGCAACGGAGGCCACATTCTGGCCATAGACCACATTCACATTGCAGTCAATCACCAGAGTCTCATCCTCACCGATGGTGATTTTGATGCCTCTACCCCAATTCTTCACACCGATGCGCTCTGCCAGGTCAGAACCGGGCTTGGTCACAAGACCGGCAATGCCTTCCACTTCACCCAAAGTATTTTCCACAATAGCGCCAATGACATCCTCAGAGATCATCACACTGCCCTTTTCCTGCTCCTGTGTGACATACTGCTTCGTATCTGCCATGTTAAAACCTCCTGTTTACTGGTCCTGTTTCTCACAAGACATATTTTCTATATTGTACCACCTTCCGGTAAAAAAAACAACTGTTTTCTGCTCTTTCTCATCACAGGAAGCAAATTACTGCCTACCGCTGCGCCGGTAGTTTTCTATGACAAAAAGGGCTGCTGCAAGTTTGCCTGCAACAGCCCTTTTTGTACGTAAGATTTATTCCTTGTCAGAAGATGCCCCAGCCTTTTTTCCGGCGGAGTTCATTGCCAGCATCCAGACTGCTCCTACCATTACAATAACCAGGGCGGCGATGATTGCATAAAAGCCCACTCCCCATGCGTATTTGTCGCCGCCGATGAAATCCTCTTTCATTACGCCATTGAGGAATACGAAGGTGCCGATAGTAAGCAAATCAAAGATCAGGGCACCAATGGGTTTCTTCAGAGCGGCAACCAGGGCCGTCAGCGCCCCAAGGCCTCCAAGCACCAGCAGAATCACGGTAGCCGCCAGGCCATCATCCTCGCCGTATACACCGGTGATGAGCTTGCCTGTGCGAGTGATGGGAATATTCTTCAAATCACCCGCCGTCAGATTCTCCGAAGCAAGCTCCATCCGTTCAGGATTTTGGTCGATATACTCAGCCATCTCTCCCACAGCAGTCATGTAGGGCAAAAACACCCCCGCCAGCAGCAACACAATCCCAAGCAACGCCAAAATATGCCCCATCTTGTTGGTACACACCTGTTTATTCATATATATCCGTCCTTGTTACGCGATTTCCAGAAGCTTCTGGTTGATTCTGGTTTGAACCTCTACATAATACGCAGCTTCTGCAGCATTGAGATCTTCGTTCTCCCATTTTTCCAGCTTCTGCATCATGTCTGCATACTGGCCCACATATGCGGCATAGTCAGTGAGAATGGACAGGTCGTTGGGATTTTCCTGATACTTTTTCATGATTGCCACGTATTCATCAAAGAATTTTTCATAGCTGTCCATTGCGGCCTTGAATTCAGAATCTATTTCCTGAGCCTCACCGGTGGGGGCAGTCTCCTGGGTGGTTTCCGGGGGCTGGGTTTCTGTGGGAGGTGCGGTGGTTTCCGTCTCCGGCTGAGTAGCGGTCTCCTCCCGGACATAATCCTCCTTTGCGTAATAAATCACAAGATTCTTGTCTGGAGAAGTTAATCCCCCTTCGTAGAACACGTCGTAGCTCTTGTTCAAATTGCCATTGTTGTCCAGGATGTACTCATCAATCTTGAAAACGCTCCCCTTGTCCACCCGCTCAAGAGGATAAAGAAGCTTTTGGGAAAAGCTTTCTGCCTCAGCCTCTACAGCGCTGACAGAAAAGCCTTCCTCTTCCAAAATAGCGATTGCATCCTCATAATTCACCCCAAACACGTCGGGGATTTCGTAGCTTTCATTTTTTTCGCCGCAGGCTGCCAAAAGCACGGCAAGAGTCAGGGCGAAAATTCCTGTGATTATTTTTTTCATTCTTCTATTCTCCTCGCTTTCTTTTGCTGGAAGTCCGGTTTTCCCTTTGTGATTGTTCTCTTTCATCCCCTTTCCTCCTGTTTTCCGATTTCCAAAAGCTGCTCTTGTATTTCCGCTTGTCTTGTCAGGTAGCGAATCAGCCCCTGCAAATGGTCCAATGTAATGCTTCTCTTCCCTTCTGTTCCCCAGCCAATGTCCCGGACATAGTAGCCAAGGACAAAGGCCACGCCCATTTCCCCAAAATATTCCCTGCTGCAATCCAGGATATCCCTGATTGCCTCATCCGTTTCCAATTCCCCGGCAGGCAGCTGCTGCAACGCTCCAACAAGCTTTTGGAATCGGTTTATAAACTTCTGGGCCTTTGGACCATCTTCGGGCGGAAGCGTCTCCTCACAGGGCTTCCCAGTTCCGGAAAGCAAAATGGTTTTCCCCAGTTCTTTCAAGGAAATTCCCCCCAGGGCGGAGAGCAGATGGTTTTTTGTTCCGGTAAGCTTTAAGTACTCCAAGGCGGCAATCTGCTGTTCAATGGCAGTTTTCCGCGCTTGCTCCATGGAAAGCAGCGTATCCAATGCCCGATCGCTGTCATAATGGGGGTCCAGCATAATATCCCGGATTTCATCCCGTTTCAGTCCCAACTGGTAATACAAAGCGATTTGCTGCAGTTTCTCCACGGCAGCATCATCGTAGAGCTTGTACCCGTCATTGCCCTCAACGGAATAGTTTGCATAGGCAACAGCCCGTACAACCCCTGCATGATGGAAATAGTATAGATGCTTTCTTGTCAGTCCGGTGATGCGGCACACCTCTTTGACCGTCTTGTACTTTTTCATACTTCCCATCCCTCGCCCACAGTATAAGCCGTTCCCGGAGAACGCTTCAAGCCGTGGGTATATCGCACCGGTCAGCAAAAGTCTGCCAACAAACACCGTTTCCCATAAAGATTTCATAACCATATAACCTCCTGTTTTTCAGTGGCGTTTGTGCCCTGTAACAGGAGTTGTTTTTTTCGCGAAGCACGGCACAGGCAAAAAAATACCCCAAAGGATGAACCTTTGGGGTAAGCCTTACTGCACCTCTACCACCCGGATCTGCTCCATGGTGAATTCTGTCTGGGTCATGACAATGTCCGCAATCACTGCCACATCCGCAGGCTGCATGCCCTGCTCCGGAGACGCCACCGCTACGGAAATGCCCTCTTCGCTGATATAGGCCACGCAGTCGGTATAGCCCTTGGCAATGACCAGGCTTTCAATCTGGGCCTCGCACAGGGCCGTCTGGACAATGGCCTCCAGCTGGGCATTGGTCTGGGCCGCCTCTGTGTCCTCATCATAGGCCATGGCCTCCTGGAGAAGGGACACCGCATTGTCCCGGGCCTGCTGACGGGAAAGGCGAACCGCCGCAAAATAGTCCGTCATGGTATCCGTGTTCTCAGGGATGTTCAAAAAGCTTCCATCGCTCATCACCAGGGTATCCTCCGACATGAGCTTTTCCTCATCCAGGGTATCTGCAAAGTTCATCACCGCCTGATCCTCCGTATATTTCCAGTTCACATAGATTCCGGCACATACAGCCACCAGAATCGCAGCTGCCACCAGGTTCTTTTTCCACACCTTCATTTACCTTCCTCCAATCACTTCATTTTGAGTACCGCAATCCGGTCCGTCGGCAGACCGGTCACCTTGGACACAGCCTGGGTAATGGCAAGGCGGACGGAGGGACTGTCTGCCCCCTGGCAGAGAATAATCGCTCCCTGGTACACCGGGGAGAGCTTCTGCTGCACCAGTCCCTCTTCTCCCCCATTCCCATCGGATACGATAACTGTATCCGTATCTGTGTCCTGGGAGTTTTCTGTAATTCCGCTTACCACATCTGTCTGGTACAGAGTTTTCTCTCCCTGGGATATGGTCAGCATCACCTTCACATCCCCGGCGCCGTAGATATTTTTCAGAATCTGCTCCAGTTCCTCCTGGACGCCAGGCTCCGGGGATGTGGGCACCGCAGCAGTTTCCCCAGCGGCAGGCTCTTTTTCTCCGGAAAAGCTGGGAAGCCCCATGAGAATCATTCCGATGCAAAGAAGGATTATGGGGTATTTATATTTTTTCAGCAGCCCTGCAATTTTCTCGGGCCATTTTCCTATTTCCAAGTGATTTCCTCCTTTGCAATTCCCAGGTTGCCGGATATGAAATCCTCCAGGGTGCTTTTCTGGTACGGGGACAGGGCACCGATCAGGGTGACCGCCCACGGCACCGGTGGGTTCTCTTCACTTAGCGTCACCTCCACCTGCAGCGCAACAGACATCGATGCGGCTTTGTCCAATATATATGCCTCTGTCCGCTGGGTTATGATATCCGCCATCTGGGCATTGGCAAAATTCTCTCCCTCTGCCACCACTGCCTCCGACTGCAGGGAAATATCCCCCAGATAATCCTGCAAATCCTGAATTTTTACCTTTGCCAAAGGGGCAATGACCGTCACAATGAGAAATGCCCCGGTAAGGAGCCGGATAACCCCTTTCTGAACGCCCTTTTTGCCGGAAAGGCTGGTAACCAGTCCGCAAAGGATTGCCCCGGCTGTCACCGAAAGCACATATGCCTTGACTCCCTCCATCATCCGATTCCTTTCATAAAGGATACGGTGCTGATCAAAAGCATCAGCCCCACTGCCCCGGTCATAGCCAGAAGGATTCCCATGGCTCCGGTAAAATCCTTCAGAAGTCCGCACACCTGCCGGGTTCCCATGGCGCTGCAAACCGCCGTTGTAAGCTTCAGCAGCAGATACTGCACGCCGATTCTAAGAAATGGGCCAATCCATATGGCTGCAATGGCAATCAGGCCATAGACTCCGGCTGCATTTTTCATCACCCCGGCACTGATCAGCACCGCTTCAGAAGCATCGGAGAGGATGCCTCCCACCACCGGAACCATACCGGATATGGTCAGCTTGGCGGCTTTCATGGCTGCCGCATCCGTAACGCCGCTGACCACCCCGGTGATTCCTATGTAGCCGGTAAACACATACAAAATGGTCTTGAGCGTCCATGTCATAAGCCATTTGATAAAGTCCTTGAAGGTGGTAAGCACCTGCTGTCCAATCCCTCCTGCGGCAATGCTCAGGCAGAGATAGACATAAAGTAGGGGTACAATCAGTTTTACCACAAGAGAGCCCAGGATGGCATCAAACAGCACCGTGCCGGCATACAAGGATGCCGACGCCGTCACCCCGCCCTGGGCCGCCAGAGCGGCGGACATCACCGGAAGCAGAAGCTTTCCGTACTCACTGAGCTGCCGCACTGTATCTGTTCCCAGGCCAATCAGAGACCGGGAGGGGGCCAAAAGAGTCAGGCCCACCATCACGGCCCCGGCAAGTGGGGTCACAGGAGGCAATTTTCCCGTATAGACTTCCAGCAATGACAGGAGCATCACCACCACCATCACGGAAAAGCAGGCTTTCCCCGCCTCCGCCAGGGATGGCTCCAGGGTCTTGATACCGGCTTTTATCACATACCACAGGCCTTCGGAAAAACTCTGGGTATCCTCCGGCATATACTCCTCTGCCTCCGGCGGCGCCTCGGGAGGCTCCCACTGCTCTGCCTTTACCGGCACTGTCAGCAGTGCCAGCAGCCCCATCAGTATAAGTAATCTTCTCATATCTCCCCCAGTATGGTTTGCATCAGCTCCAGAAGCTCTGTGAAGAGGGGGATGGACAGGTACAAAATCACGCCCCCGGCCAGATACTCCAGGGCCTTGCCCATCCCCTGATTCCCGGAGTCAGAGCAAATGAGCACAGCCACCTCGGAAATCAGGCCTACCCCCACGGCCTTCAGAAGAATTGTCACCATGGTATTGTCCAGCCCTCCAAGCTCCTGCAGCCGCTGCACAAACTGCACCACGGGGCTTAAAAAGGACACGGCAGCCAGCAATACTATGGTACAAACACAGATTCCCAGCACCGTTGCCATATCCTTACTGTTTTTGGACAACACCGTCACCAGCACCACGGCAATGAGTACCGCAGCGGCGGCTTTTACGAAGGTTTCCATCAGAAATTGAACAGGCTTTTCACCAGATCAAACAGTTCGGAGATTTTCTGAGCCACCATCATCAGAACCACCACCAGCCCTGTCAGGGTGGTCATGGTGGCCTGCTCCTCTCTGCCTGACCTGGAAAGCACCTGATTGAGTATGGAAACGATAATTCCGATTGCAGCGATCTTAAAAATCAAATCAATTTCCATAGGTTAAATAAACAATATGGCCAAAGCCGCTCCTGCACACAGTCCCAGAGTCTTATACTCCCGCAGCCGGGAGGCTCGTCCCTCTTCCAGCATTTTCAATTCTCTGCGGCACTCTCCCCGCAGGCCTTCCAGTCCCTTGATCTGCCCCTGCAAATCAAACTTGCCCAGAGAGTTTCCCATGAGCCGCAGAAGCTTTTTCGCCTTGGGGGGAAGATTCTGCTGCCGGCCCAGCACATAGCCCATGCACCGTCCCACATCCGGGGACATCTGGTTGTCCAGCTCCTCCGCCAGCCGGAGAAACACCCCTTTCAGCACCCCCGCCTCCTGCTCTGCTGCCTGGCGGCAAAGCTCCGGCAACGGGGTCAGGTGGTATTGCAGCTCGCACTCCATATAATCCAGCAATCGCAGCAGCTGACGCAGGATACGCTCCTCCCGCATATGGGCCGCAGCCATCTGGAAGCCTACGCTGCCGCAGCCCAGAATCAGCAGCGCCGCCCCAACGATTCTTATGGTCATAGTATCATCCGCTCCTTGTACCAGGTCTTGTCCTTTTGCAGCACGATCAAGTTTTCAAACAATCCGCTTTCCACCAGGGGCTTGTAGAGCCTGCGGCACAGCAAATCCTGCTTGTTTCCGGCGTGGGCAGTGGCAATCAGCCGGACGCCGCACCAGCCGGCATGAAGCATGGCAGTGCAGTCCTCCCCGGCGGTAATCTCGTCCACCGCAATGGTATCGGGATTCATGTTCCGCAGCACCGCTTCGATCCCCGCTACCTTGGGACAGCCGGAGAGGATATCCGTCCTGTTTCCCGGGTGAAAGCCCCAGGACAGCCCCTGCTGGGGAAAAATCTCCTGCCGCTCGTCCACCACGGCCACCCGCTCCTGGCACACATCCGACAAAACCCGTATGTAGTCCCGCAGTAGAGTTGTCTTGCCTGTACCGGGACTTCCGATAATCAGCACTGAGCCCCGCAGGGAGGCCATGGCGTTGGCAATCCCGGAGATTTCCCGGCATACTCTCAGATTGATGGAGGTAACCGGCTGGATGCTGCGCACCTGTCCGTCCACCACCGCCGTTTGACCGCACAGCCCCAGCCGGTGCCCTCCCGGAGCCGTCACATACCCTTTGGCTGCGGAAGCCGCCGCCCATGGTGAATACTTTGTGGCTGCGTTGATACAGTAGGAAAGGTCGTCCATGGTCACAGGACCGGGAAGCCATTTGCTCTGTCTGGAGAGAACCAGCTCCGGCTCTCCCTGAAGCCGCAGCCGCAGCTCCTGCAGCTGCTCCTTTCCCAGTTTGTCCACCTCCCCCCGCAGCCTGGGGGGAACCAGATTCAAAAATGCCTGCCAGTTACAAGCCATGTGCATCACTCCTGCTCCATTGTATTGTGTAGGCTCGTCCTTTATGAAAAGAAAATGAGCTGACAAAAACTTGTCAGCTCAAAATTTATGTATGGCTTTTAAGGCAGCTGTTCAAAAACCTTTCCCAGGCTCTCATGTAGAACCAAATCCGCCTGGTTATCATAAGGGGTTTCGTCCCGGTTAATAAGCACCAGGCGATGTCCAGGATAGTACCGCAAAAGCCCTGCCGCCGGGTATACCGTCAGGCTGGTGCCGCCCACAATCAGCAAATCGCACTGGGCAATGGCGTAAATGCTCTTTTCCAGCACCTGGGAATCCAGGGATTCCTCGTAAAGAACCACATCCGGCTTTATAATGCCGCCGCAGTCGCAGCGGCAAATTCCCTGGCTGTTTTTAACATATTCGGCGCAGTAGCTTTTATGACACTTCATGCAGTAGTTTCGCAGGACACTGCCATGAAGCTCCAGCACCCGGCGGCTCCCCGCCTTCTGGTGCAGGCCGTCAATGTTCTGGGTAATCACCGCCGAAAGCTTCCCAACTTCTTCCCACTGGGCAAGCTTTTTGTGGGTGACGTTGGGAGAAAAGCCCAGGGGCAGCATCTTTTCCCGGTAGAAGCGGAAGAAATACTCGGGATTTTTCAGAAAGAAGCTGTGACTGATAATGGTTTCCGGGGGATAATCAAATTTCTGGTTGTAAAGGCCATCCACGCTGCGAAAGTCCGGAATTCCGGACTCGGTACTCACACCGGCTCCCCCGAAAAAGACAATGCGTTTACTTTCCTGTACCCAGGTTTTCAGTTTTTCCAGATTCTCCATTTTCCTCACCCTCCAAAAGGGCCAATAGTTTCTTATCCTGCTTGCTGGACAAATCCAGCTTCTGGAACATATCCGGTCTTCTGTCCCGGGTGCGGCGGAGGGCTTGGAGCCGCCGCCACTGAGCCACCTTCTGGTGGTTGCCGGAAAGGAGAATTTCCGGCACCTCCCGGCCATGCCAGACCGCAGGACGGCTGTACTGGGGATACTCCAGAAGGCCGTTGAAGTGGCTCTCCTCCTGGAAGCACTCCGGGTCTGCCAGCACACCGGGGACCATGCGGCACACCGCATCTGTCACCGCCATGGCGGCAATCTCGCCTCCTGTGAGAACGAAGTCCCCCAGGGAGATCTCCTCGTCCACACATTCATCAATGAACCGCTGGTCAATGCCCTCATAATGACCGCAGACCAGCACCAGATTTTCCATCTTGCTCAGGCGGATGGCATCGGCCTGGCGGAAAGTCTTGCCGCAGGGGCTCATATACACTGTATGCACTGGGCCGCCGGCCTCATCGCACACCGCCTCCCAGCAGCGGTACAAAGGGTCTGCCTGCATAATGGCGCCCCGTCCGCCCCCATAGGGGTAGTCATCCACCTGGCACTGCTTGCTGGCGGTATAGTCCCGGATCTGGTGGGCTTCGATGCGGATAATTCCCCTGTCCTGGGCTCTGCCCAGAATGCTGTCGGACAGCACATCCCCCAAAGATTCCGGGAAAAGGGTCAAAATATCAATTCTCATCGGTACGCATCCCCCGGATGAGCTGCACCTGCATCACGTTGTTGCGGAGGTCTGTGGAGAGGATAAACTGCTTTACGGCAGGAATCATGTACTCATGCTCCCCCTTCACCACATATACCTTGTTTCCCGGGTAGTCCAGCACCTCCTGGATTGTGCCGATTTCCTGGCCCTCTGCCAGAACGGTCATGCCTTCCAGCTCCGCCGCAAAAATAAGCTCCTTAGGTGCGTCCTCCCGATATATTTCCACAATCTGCTCCCGCAGGGCCTGGGCGGCTTCCACTGTATCCACGCCCTGAATTTTCAGCAGATTGCAAGTTTTCTGAATCCGACAGCTATCCACCTGATAGTCCCGGCCGCCAATGCGTATCCGGGAAAACTGGGTGAGAAATTCCGGGCCGTCTGCCCAGGGCAGCACCTTGACCTCTCCCCGGATGCCGTGGGTGGATACAATCTGGCCCGCCTGTAAATATTGGAGTTTCATGCTTATGACCATTCCTTTCCGCTGCGCTACAAGGCACAAAACAGCATGA
>OEQQ01000101.1_pt1 | contig 20810 bp, 12 predicted proteins | sample 1539741 | NCBI WGS metagenome assembly OEQQ01 (sample SAMEA3891876, study PRJEB23780) | metagenome | biome: terrestrial biome; feature: animal house; material: Caecal content | place: Italy | collected 2015-05-05
CAAGGGAGCCTTGCGGGCAGTGCCCGCTGACAATTTCGCACGGTAGTCTTTTGCAAATCGTTACTGCCCCTCCAGCGCCCGGTATCGGCGGCCTGCCGCCGAACCTATTACCTATTCCTTCTTCCCTATTCCCTGAAATCGTCCTGCGTCGATACAAAAAACCGGAAGGGGGTTCCCTTCCGGTTTTGGGTTATGCGTACATGGGGGCAATCCGCTTTTTGTAAATTCTCCGGTAGAAGTACACCGTCAGCAGCAGGCTCACGGATTCGGAAATCAGGAACGCCCACCAAACCAGGTGGATGTTTCCGGAGAGGCTCAGCAGATAGGTCACCGGCACCAGCACAATCAGCTGCCGGCACAAGGAGATGATGGTGGAGTAGCTGCCGTTCCCCAGGCCCTGGAAGCTGGCGCTGAGGGCAATGCCGATGGCCGCCAGGGGGAAGTGGAAGCTGATAATCCGCAGGGCGGTCATGCCCATGTCCATAAAGTCGGCAGAGGGGTCAAAGGGCATCAGGAGCAGATTAGGGGCAAACTGGAACAGCAGGGTTCCTGCCACCATAAATACAAACGCACCGATGACGGAGGCTTTGAGCACCTTGGTAATCCGCTGGGGAAGCCTTGCGCCGTAGTTGTAGGCCACCAGGGTGATGGCTGCGTTGTTCAGGCCGAACACCGGCATGAACACGAAGCTCTGGAGCTTGAAATACACGCCAAACACCGCCGCCGGGGTCTCCCCGTACTGTTTGAAGCCCAGAAGAATCTGGTTCATGGCAAAGTTCATCACGGAGCCAATGGCCATCATCACCATGGAGGGGATGCCCACCGCCAGAATCAGCTTCATCACCTTGCCGTGGGGCCGGAGATACTTGAGGCCGAACTGTACCTCCTTGTTGCACTTCAGGTTGAAAATCACCGCCATGATACCGGCCACCCACTGACCGATGACCGTAGCCACCGCAGCGCCGGCCACGCCCATGGGGGCGATGCCCAGAGGCTCAAAGCCGAAGATGAACACCGGGTCCAGGATGATATTCAGGATTGCACCGGTTCCCTGGGTAAAGAGGGTGTAGACCGTCCGGCCAGTGGCCTGGAGCAGCCGCTCTCCCAGCACCTCAATGAGCAGGCCGCCGCAGAACAGGCAGCAGATATACACATAGCTGGTGCCCCCCTCGATGGTCTCTGCCACGGTGGACTGGATGGTGTAGTAGGGCCGGGAGCCCAGAATACCGAAGACCATAAACACCACCATCACAATGGCAGCCAGGAAGATGCCGTTTCCGGCGGCGATGTTGGCGTGGTCCCGGTTTCCCTCACCCAGGGACTTGCTCAGCAGGCTGTTCACACCCACCGCCACGCCGATGGCGCAGCCGATGAGCAGGTTCTGCACCGGAAAGGCCAGAGACAGCGCCGTTACGGCACTCTCAGAAATCTGGGACACATACACGCTGTCCACCACATTGTAAACCGCCTGCACCAGCATGGACAGAATCAGGGGCAGAGCCATGGTAAACAGCAGCCGTCCTGCCGGGCGGGTACGCATCTTGTTCTCGTCCGGCTTCCATTCATCTTTCTTTTTTTCCATGATTCACCTCGAAAAACCTTTCTCTTTTTTCCACAAAAAAGCAGGCCAAACCGGAAATTTGGCCCAACGCTTGCATCATATCACATTATAGCACCTTTCTTCCAAAATGCAACAGAGAAAAGGCCTCCAAACCCCTGAAACAGGCAGTTTGGAGGCGTTTTTCCTCAGCTTTCCATTTGCAGCCCCAGAAACCCGGCCACGGTCTGCACCAGCTTCTGGTCTGACTCCTCCACCTTTTCCTCCTGGGTGGACAAAAGCATGACGCAGCCCATGAGATCTCCCTGGCTCACAATGGGGGCAGCCGCCGCCAGGAAGTACTTATCCTGCCCCTGGGCGGCGGGAAGCCGGGGGTTGCCCGGGGTGTAGCGGTAGCTTTTCCGCTGCTCCATCAGGGTTTCCAGCTCCCGGGAGTTGGGCTTGTCCATCAGCTCCCGCTTGGGCGCCCCGGCCAGGGCGATCACGGCGTCCCGGTCAGAGATGGCGGCAATCCGCCCCAAATTGGAGCCCATGGACTGGCACATCTGCTCCGCAAATTCCTGAAACTCCCCCATCGGGGAGTATTTCCGGAAAATCACACCCCCGTCCTTCTCCGTGTAGATCTCCAGAGGGTCCCCCTCCCGGATTTTCAGAGTTCTGCGGATTTCCTTCGGTATCACAATCCGCCCCAGGTCATCCACCCGGCGAACAATCCCTGTTGCTTTCATATTCTATCTCCTCCATTGGTTTATTTCTCAGTACCAACCGTATTTTCTGCAAATTCAGCCAGCTTATACCAAAACAGAGGATTTTCTGTAATTCACCCAAAAATCAAAGCCCCCGGTTCCCTTTACCGCCCTGTGCTTTTGGTCTGTAGGCAAAAAAGCATCCCGGGAAGCTGCCGCTTCCCGGGATTGGTTTTACATTTTCCGGAATACAGGAATCACTTCCAGCGGTGCCGGGACTTCTACAAAGCTGCCGCCCTCATAGACGGTGCCGCTTTCCAGGTCCTGCCACCGGCAGCCCGCCGGCAGGTACACCCGGCGGGTGGTCACACCGGGATACAGCACCGGGGCCACCAGGTAATCGTCGCCGAACATGTACTGGTCCTCCACCTGCCAGCAGGTCTTGTCCTGGGGGAAGGCGTAGAACATGGTACGCATCACCGGGGTGCCCTTTTCGTGGGCCTGGGCCATGGTCTTGCGGGTGTAGGGCCGCAGCTCCTCCCGGAGGTTTAAGTACTTCTTGCAGATTTCGTACACCCGGTCCCCGTAGCACCACACCTCGTTGGGTGCGCCGGAGCGGCAGGTGGCGCCGCCGGTGGTGCCCACCTGGGGCTGGCGGGGCTCCCGGTCGCCGTGGAGCCGCATGACGGGGCAGAAGGCACCCCAGGCAAACCACCGGGCAAACAGCTCCCGGAAGGCCTCGTCCTTGGGGTCGCCCCCGTGGAAGCCGCCGATGTCCGTGGTCCACCAGGGAATGCCGGCAATGCCCATGTTCAGGCCTGCCGCCAACTGGTTGCGCATACTCTGGAAGCTGGAGGCGATGTCGCCGCTCCACACCAGAGCGCCGTACTTCTGGCTGCCTGCCCAGGCACACCGCAGGAGGTTCACAATGTTCTCCTGCCCCTGGGCCTGCTGTCCCTCATAGAAGCACCGGGCGTAGGCCACCGGGTAGAGGTTGCCGATTTCCAGGTTCTTTCCCAGGTAGTACCGGTAGTTGTCAAAGTCGTAGGCGGTGTACTCCGGCTCCGCCTCGTCCAGCCAGAAGGTTTTGATTCCCAGATCGTAGTAGTTCTGCTTCACCTTCCCCCACACATAGCCCCGGGCTTCCGGGTTGGTGGCGTCGAAGTGGATGGTGGCGCCCTCAAAGTCCAGTCCCACCCGGACGCCCCGCTCGGTGCGGATGAGGTAGCCCTTTTCCAGCATTTCCTGGTAGTTCTCCCCGGTTTTGTCCACAGTGGGCCAGATGGACACCATCAGCTCGATGCCCATTTCCTTCAGCTCCTTCACCATGGCGGCCGGGTCCGGCCAGTAGGTGGGGTCGAACTTCCACTCACCCTGCTTGGGCCAGTGGAAAAAGTCAATCACGATCAAGTCAATGGGCAGGCCTCTGCGCTTGTACTCCCGGGCCACCTCCAGAAGCTCCTCCTGGGTCTGGTACCGGAGCTTGCACTGCCAGAAGCCCAGGCCGTACTCCGGCATCATGGGCACGGTGCCGGTGACGGCGGCATAGCTCTCCTCGATCTCTGCCGGGGTGTCCCCTGCCACCACCCAATAGTCCAGGGCTTTGGTGGCATAGGCCTCGAAGCTCATAATGTTTCTGCCCAGCACCGCCCGGCCTACGCCGGGGTTGTTCCACAGAAGGCCGTAGCCCAGGCTGGACAGGAGGAAGGGCACACTGGCCTGGGAGTTCCGGTGGGCCATCTCCAGGTCTGTTCCCTTCAGGTTCAGGTAGGGCTGCTGGTACTGGCCCATGCCGTAGAGCCGCTCCTCCGGGTCCACAGATTCCAGCCTCAGGGTCAGGTGGTAGTCACCCCCGGGGATGGGCCGCAGCTCCCGGGCCTCCACCTCCAGGGCGCTGCATTTGGCGTCCAGCAAATCCTTCCGGTTGCGGCTGTACTCCTCCAGCAGGAGCTTTCCCTCCTGGTTGTAGACCGTGAGCTTACCCCCGGCGGAGAGGACGGCGGTAATCTTGCCGTTGCGAATCCGGCCCTCTTTTTCCGTAATGGTAATCTCTCCCCGGCTTTCCACCGGCTTTAATGCCCAGTCCTCCCGGGGCATATGGGCCTCCTTGGTGGCCCGAATCCGCAGAGCGTTGGGGCCCCAGGCTTCAATCCACAGCTTCTCTGCATCAAACTGGTAACAAAGACGATTTTCCTGTTGCATTAACATAATTTTTTACCCCTTTACAGCGCCGCTGGTCATGCCGCTGATGATGTACTTCTGCATGAAGATGAAAATAAGTGCCACGGGAATGATGGTGACCACCGCAAAGGCGGTGAGGTAGCTCCATTTAGTGCCGTACTGGCCCATGAAGTTGAAGATGCCGGCGGTAATGGGCCGCTTCTCCTGGTCCAGGATGAAGGTCATGCCGTAGGCCAGGTCGCCCCAGGCATAGAGGAAGGAGAAGATGGCGCAGACCACCACACCGGGCTTTGCCACGGGAATCAGCACCCGGAAAAATCCGGTAAGCCGGTTGCAGCCGTCAATGTAGGCGGCCTCCTCCAGCTCTCTGGGGATGGCTGCAAAGTAGTTTTTGAGAATCAGGACAGAGAAGGGAATGCCAATGGTAGCGTCGGCCAGAATGGCTGCGATGGGGGTGTTATACACGTTCATAGCCTTGAACATGATGAACATGGGGGTCAGCAGCACACTGACAGGCAGCATCTGGGTCACCAGGAAGGTGAGAATCGACACCTTCTTCCCCCGGAACTTGTATCTGGCAATGCCATAGGAGGCAGGCACCGCCAGCACCACCGCAATGATCATGGCAAAAAAGGCGATGACGAAGCTGTTGCCAAAGGAGCGGAACATATTGAAGTCGCCGGTTTCCAACTGGGCTGCATAGGAGCTGGTATTGAACACCTGGGGGAACCAGGTGGGGGGAATCTGGAAAATCTCCTGTTCCGTTTTCAGGGAGGTCACCAGAATCCAGTACAGGGGAAACAGCAGCAGGCACAGAATCACCACGGATGCCACACAAAGAAGAATATTTTTTTGCCTGGATTTTTTCCCGTTCATTATTTTTCCTCCTCCGTGTAAACAAATTTCAGGTAGAACACGCTGACAATCAAAAGAATTACAAACAGCACATTGGCTACCGCAGAGCCCAAGCTATATTTGAACTCCACAAAGGACAGCTTGTAGGAATAGGAGGAGAGCATCTGGGTGGAGTTCACCGGGCCGCCGCCGGTCATAACATACACCAGGTCGAAGACCTTGAAGGTGTAGATGAAGCCCAGAATCAGCACCGACTCAATGGTGGGCCGGAGCAAAGGCAGGGTGATTTTGAAGAAGGACTGGAGCTTTCCGGCGCCGTCCATGGAGGCGCTTTCGTACAGCTCCGAGGGGATGGTGGTCAGGCCGGTGGAAATGAGAATCATGTTGAAGGGAATGCCGATCCACACGTTGGCCGCCACAACGGCGATCATAGCCGTGCCGGGAGAGGTGAGCCAGTCGATATTCTGGCCGATGAGCCCCAGGCTCTTGAGGATGTAGTTGAGAATGCCCACATCCGTACCGAAGATAAACTTGAAAATCAGTGCGGTGACGGTAATGGGAATCATCCAGGGCATCATAAGAAGCCCCCGGATGGGCTTGGCAAATTTAAAGTCCTGGGTGAAAAACAGAGCCAGCAGCAGACCGATGAGAAACTGGAAAACCAGGCTTCCCATGGTAAATACAAACGTGTTCCACAAAGAGGTGCGGAATACCGCATCCTTGAAAATTTGAATATAGTTGTTCAGTGCCACAAAGGGCTTATCGGGAGAAAGGAGCGTCCGCAGGTTTACATCCTGAAAGCTCAGGATAATGTTGTTCACGATGGGGTATCCCACGAACACAATCATATAAATCAGCGCCGGCGCCACAAACAGGATGCCCACATTTCTCCGTGCTGCATTGCGCAGATTTTTCATTGCAATCCCTCCAAAAAGCATTGGAGGGTACACGGCTGAGCCGTATACCCTCCGTGATCCTATTCGCTTAGCCTACAATGCTGTCAATGGTTGCCTGTGCGGTGGCAGCAGCATCCTCGGGAGTCTTCACGCCGGTCATAACCTCGTTGAAGGCCAGGGAGATGGCGTTGGAGATGGAGGGCCAGTCAGCGTGGGGTCCACGAGCCTGGGCGTATTCCATCTGTTCTGCAAATTTTTGCATTACGGGATCATCTGTAAACTGCTGATCTGCGATCGTCTTATCAGGAGCAATATTGCCCATTGCAACCATCAGATACTCAATCTGTTCCTTGGCAGTAAGGTATTCCAGAAAAGCCAGCGCGCCTTCCTCGTTTCCGCCGGCAATTACAGCAAAATTCTCACCTCCGATTACAGATGCAAACTGACTGTCTTTCGGAATCAATGCTACATCCCAATTCAAATCAGGAGCTTCCGCACGCATGGTGGGAATCTGCCAGGGGCCGTTGATCATCATGGCCACGTTGCCGGAGATGAACTGGTTCATCACGTCGCCCTGGGTCCAGTTGATGCACTCCTTGCTCATGGCGCCGGAGTCCACCAAATCCTTCACGAAGGTCAGGGCACGGATGCCGTTTTCGTTGTTGATGTCATAGGAGGTGGCGCCGGTGGACCACAGCCAAGGTGCAAAGTTGAAGGTACCTTCCTCATTGGGCAGACTGCAGAAGGCCAGACCGGTCACATTGTCCTTAGTGAGAGCCACAGCAGCGGCCTTCAGCTCATCCCAGGTGGTGGGAACTTCCAAGCCTGCTTCTTCCAGCATATCCTTATTATAGAACAAGCCCAGACAATTTACATCCGCAGGAACGCCGTACAGCTTTCCATCGATGGTACAGGAAGCAACAGGGCCATCATAATATGTGCTGGTATCAAACCGGCCGGTCAAATCGGCAAAGATTCCCATAGTGGCATAGGAAGCATGGTCCGGGCTGTCAATGATAACAAGGTCCGGCAGTTCATCGGCAGTAGCGCCGATAGACAGCTGCTTCTTGAAGTCTGCAAAAGGAACATACTTCGCCGTAACTACCACATCACTATGGGCCTCGTTGTACTGTTCAATCAGATAATTCAAGGCTTCCTGATGTTTGACGGTCTCCCAGTAGTACCAGATTTCCACTTCGCTGGCCTGGGTCTGCTCCCCGCCTTGATTCTGGGTGGTCTCGTTGCCGGAGCCCTGGGTGGTGTTGTTGGTGGAGTCCTGCTCTGCAGGAGCGCAGGCCGCCATGCCCAGCACCATTATAAGAGCCAGAACCAATACAATAAGCTTTTTCATGATTTTCCTCCTCATTCTGTTGGTTTTGCAGGTTCCTCCTGCTTTCTGAGGCTATTTTACTGGATATTCTCACAACATAAAAGTTAAAATAACTAAAACAGGAGGAAAAATTTAAGCTTATTTGTGCAGCTTCCTATAATCCGCCGGAAGCGCCCCCGTCTGCTCCCGGAACACCCGGCTGAAATACTTGGGGTCGGCATAGCCCACCTCCCCGGCGATTTCATAGAGCTTCTTGTCCGTATGGAGCAGCAGCTTTTTCGCCTGCTCCATGCGGATGTCCCGGATATAGGTTCCGAAGGTCGCCCCCATCTCCCGGTGGAACTGGGCGCTGAGATACTCGGGGGTGACCCGCAGCCGCTCCGCCAGCTCATCCAGGGTAAGGCCCTGCCTGTATTCCTCCCGGATAATCATATCCGCCCGGCGGATCATGGGGCTGAGCTCCCGCTCCCGGGTCCGGGTCTGGTCTTTCAGCACCTGCAAAAGCGCCTCAATTCCCTTCTTCAAATCCTGCCGGTTGTTGGCATGGAGGGTCTGGTCCAGCAGCTCCGGGTAGTGGAAGGCCTCCATTCCCGGCACCTGGGCATCCTTGCCGCTGCTGAGGACGCACCACAGCATCCCCACATAGGCATTCTTCACAGACTTTGCGGTATACACCTCTGCCCCGGACAAAATGGCGGTAAACTTCTCATAGGTGCCGGAAATCTGCCCATAGTCCAGAGCGCGGATGGCGCTGCGCATCTGTTTTTCCAGGGCCTCCGTACCGGGGAAGGGATGCTGGGCCACGCACCCCACCCGCCAGACCTCCACCAGGCCGCAGTCCGGCTGGGAGATGGGGAAATCCTGACATTCCAGCAGCTGCTGAAACTGCCCATGGACCTGCCCCAGGTTCTCCGCCGTCAGCCAGCCGAAGGTGACGGACGGGGCATCAGGGCCCCGGAGCAGCTCCCGGACACGCAGCTGCACCCGGCTGTAAAACTTATCCAGGTTCCGGCAGTCAAACACCAGGCACAGAGCTGCCTGTTTCTCCGGGATGGTGAGATAGACAGTCCTTCCCTCCTGTCCGCCCTCCCCAATCCGGGGCAGGAGCTGCCGGACAGTCTTTTCCTCATAGTGGCTGCCGCCGAAGAGCACCACCGCCCCCAGAGGCCTTTCCGGGTGGATGGAAAACCGCTCCCGCAGCACCTTGGACAGTTCCGGGGTAAGCTGCTCCGGGTGCATGACCCCCTGCCGGAGAATGCCGGTGAGGGACTGCTCCAGCACCGTCCGGGTATTGCGCTGCTGAGCTCCCGCCTCTTTCAGCACCTCCAGGAAGCTCTCCCGGTCAATGGGCTTGAGCAAATAGTCCTTCACCCCCAGCTTCATGGTCTTCTGGGCGTAGGAAAAATCCGAGTAGGCGGAAAGGACGACAGCCTGGGTCTGAATCCCCTGCTGACGCAGGGCGGTGAGCATCTGCACCCCGTCCATCTCCGGCATTTTCACATCGGTGATGATGAGATCCGGCCGGGTTTCCAGAATCTTCTCCAGACCGATTTTTCCGTTTTCTGCGGAAGCCACCACCTGGTATTCCGGCCCCAGACGGCCCAGAAGCATGGCAATGCCCTCCCGGATTCTGGGCTCGTCCTCCACAATCACGATTTTCATTCCGGCAGTACCTCCTCTTCCGGCAGTGTGATGATAATTTCCGTACCCAGATCCGGCCCGCTGTTCACAGAGACCTTGGCCTTTTTCCCGTAATAGAGCCGGATTCTGGAAATCACGTTGTCAAGACCGACGTGGCTTTTGGTGTGGCTCTTGGGGAATTCTCCCCGGTTCATGGCCTCCACCAGAGCCTCCGGCATCCCCACCCCGTTGTCCCGGATGTCAATGCACAGGTTCTTGCCCTGCTTCTCCATGGAGATCCACAGTTTCGGGGGACGGGGGCAGCCTTTGAACCCATGGCACACGGCATTTTCCACGAAGGGCTGCAAAAGCAGCTTGTGAATCCGATAGGGAAGCAGTTCCTCCGGCACATCCACCTGACATTCCAGGGGATTTTCCAGCCGGAGCTTTTGCAGCACCAGGTACTGCCCCAGCCAGGCCAGCTCCTCCCGGATGGTCACCACCCCGTTGCTGTCGGTACAGCTGTACCGGAGGATTTTGGCAAAGGCGCTGATGGCATCGCTGACCTCATAGTCCTCCTTCCCAATGGCCATCCAGCTGATGGTGTCCAGGGTATTGTAGATAAAATGGGGGTTGATCTGGGATTCCAGAGCCAGAATCTCCGCATTTCGCAGTTTTTGCGCCGTACGCAGCTCATTGTCTATGGCCTCCACGCACTGGTCCATCACCTGGTTGTAGTGAATGCCGATCTCCTGAATCTCCCGGGGCATACGGGGGTCCATCTCCACCCGTTCAAACATCTTCCCCTCCTGCACCTGCTCCATCACCCCCACAATCTGCCGGACGGAGCGGGACAGGTTGCCGGTAGCCAGCCACAGAGCGATTACCAGCAGGCACAGGGCCACCATGAGAATCCCGAACATAAACAGCATCTGCTGAAGCAGACGGCCTTCCAGCTGGCTGCCGTTGGAAACCTGCACCACATCCCAATGAAGTTCGCCGTTGTGCCCCACCCGGATGGCAGTATAGTCGGGGCTCGCCAGCCCCGTCTCCAGGGCAAAGTCCCGGTAGACCTGCTGCCGCTCCTCCTGGGACAGCCCCTCCACCGGAAGCTCCCGGGTAAGGTAGGCTTTGTCCGGGTAGGACAGCACCCGGCCGTCCCCGTCCACCAGAAAATAGAAACTATCCAGCCTTTCCGGATTGCTGTTGCCTGCGGTGCACAGTCCCCGGAGCAAGGCCTCATCCACGCTGAGAATCACCACGCCGTAGTGGACAGTCACATCCTGATAGTTGATGATTCTGCGGCCCATATGAATCAGGTAGTTTTCCTGGCCGGCAAAGTTTCCGGCAGGACTGGTGGGGATAAAGTGGATGGCGTTGTCCCCGGACAGAAGATTGTAAAGTTCCTCCTTTCCCATATCCAGGAAAGGCATCCAGGAGTTTTCCTGATTGGAGGGTACCAGGGAATCATAAAAAACCACCTCTCCCCCGTCGGAGATGATGGTGATGGATTTGATGTAGTCCTTGGCGTAGAGATATTCTGCCAGCTTCCGCCGCAGCTGGCTCCGGGTCACCGCCAGATCCTGCTGATCGTCCAATTTCTCCGTCAGGGTAATGATTTCCTCATCGGTGAAAAGCTGATACAAAACGTCCTGATAGGAGGTTATCCAGTCATCGATGCTGGTCTGGGTCCGGACCATATCGGAAGCCGCCAGCTCCTCCATGCCGGAGCGGATAATCCGGGTGCTGTTGATGCCGAAGGCCGCACTCACCACCGTGATCGGCAGCAGCGCCACCAGAATACAGATTTGCAGCAGCCGGGCCCGGAAGCTCTTTCCCTTGGTTTTTCTCTTCATCCCCAATCCTCCCATCAAAGGTACATCCCTATAATCATAGCCCATTGGACAGAATATGGCAATACCCAATCCATTCTCCTTGCAAATTCGTCAAAACAGCAAAAAACCGCCCCTTCCCCGGAAAGGGAAAGGGGCGGCTGAGTTTACTTGTCGGTTTCTTCTTTGTGGGTATTCTCCCCCAGGGCCTGGCGGCGTTCTTTCTCCTCCAGAATGGCCTCGGATTCACCCTTTTCATTTTTGATTTCCCAGTGAATCAGGAAGGTCAGAGCGGCACGAAGGGCAATGATTGCGCCCACAATGGCAATCTCGCTTAAATCCCGCACCACCACTGTCCGGAGAATCTCGCTGCCCAGCTTGAATTCCAGGCACAGGGCCATCCCCTGGGCCAGCTTCAGCCGCACCATGGGGTCATGGCGGATGTAATTCACCACGCCGCACACGCCTGCCACAATCAGCACGATCACGCCCACCAGCTCAAAGAGGTGAATGGCAGAGTTTACCAGAGAGTTGAGAAGATACTCCATAAATTTCTCAAACTGTTCCACAGTGTTTTTCCTCCTTTTCCCCTGAAAGCCGGGGATTTGGTAAATTTATCCGGGGTTTTCCGTCTTTTTCTCAATCATGGGAAGGATGACCGGCTTCAGCAGGAGGCTGTTGAGGTAGGCGCCGCCGGAGAAAGCCAGAAGCACCAAAAGCCAGCCAAGCTGCAAGGCAAGACTGGGAAACAGCCCCACCAGCAGGAAGGGAAACAGGTTGATCAGGGCCATCACCAGGGTTCTGGGGAAATAGGCCACCGCCATGAGAAGGGCATTTTTCAGGGTTCCTGCAAAGCTATTGGCAAATACGCTCACCAGGATAGTGGCATAGCTGTAGGTAAACAGGCCCATGGCTCCCAGGAAGCCGAACAGCACCCCCAAATAGCTCAGAGGCTCGGTCTGATAAAAGAAGAACCAGATATCAAAGATGCTGATGGCCATGAACACCACAAAAGCCAGCCACAGCACTGTTGCCTCCTTGAAATCCCGGGCAAAGGCGTGGAAGTAGGCCTTCACATACCCGCTTTCCTCCTGCCGGTGCCACCGGAAGAACACGCTGTAAAGGGCAGAGGCGGAGGCGCCGATGGTGACAATGGGGATGCTGGTAAGGATAAACAGCAGATTCAAAAGGACAAGATCCGTCAGCCGGGACAACCCCCGCATAAGCCCTGAATCCGCATCAAACAATTTTCTCATGGGCATTTTCTCCTTAATGAAGCCTTTTTCGCCCTAATCATACCCTATCCCACAGGTTCTGTCAAGGCTTCTCCCGGCTTAAGAATTTCCCATAGGGCCCCAGCACCACTCCGGTAAAGAGCATTCCCACAATCCGGGGAAGCCCCAGCTTCCGGCAGATTCCCCCCAGAGCCAGCCCCACTAAGAAAATATACCCAAAGATGTTAACATAAATTCCACCTCTTTCTCCCCCAGGGACAAAAAATGACCTCTGCACAAGTGCAGAAGTCATTCGGGAAGCTCTGAATAAATAGGCAAGCGCTGGTAGCGAGAGATTTTTCGTCAGACAAAAGAATGGAAAACGGCGGAATACTGTATGTATTTCCCGTTTTTCATTCTGCATGGATGGCAAAAAAGATTCGCTATCCAGCCGCAGACGATTTATTCAGAGTTTCCTTAGCTCATCAGGCGGTTCCGGCATAGCCGTGGGAGAATCTCATTCCCAAAAATATATGGGCTATTTTACCAGCTTTTCCCCGGATGTCAACCGGAAAAACCCCCACAGGGAGACTTCCCTGTGGGGGTGGGGTTATGCTACGATGGGATTACCGGACTTTCCACTTCCGGGTCTGCACCAGGATGACACCCAGGCAGACAGCGGAGATGAGAAGCAGGGTTGCCAGGAGCACCGGACGGAAGCTCTCGCCGGTCTGATCCGGGCCCTCCGGATCGGTGGCAGGCTTGGTGGTCTGTGTGGGCTTTTGGGTGGGCTCACTGGGCTCACTGGGCTCTGTGGGCTTGGTGGGCTCTGTGGGCTTGGTGGGCTCACTGGGATCGGTAGGCTTGGTGGGGTCGCTGGGTTCCGTGGGGTTGGTGGGCTCGGTGTAATCCGGGTCTACTGCGCCGCAGCGGGTGCACTTGCCGTCCACGAAGTTGTGTCCCAGGGCAGGGATTTCCTCGCCCTTTTCCACCACCGTGCCGCAGTCGCTGCACTTCCGGTCACCGGTGTAGCCGGGCTCGGTGCAGGTGGGCTCCTTCTTGCCTGTCAGCTCCGTCTTGTGGTCGGTCATGGGGATGTCCGCCACATCCTTGTGGGCGGAGTAGGTCTCGCCGCCGAAGGTCACGGTGGCGGTGTAGGTGGTCACGCCCATTTCGGTACAGGTAGCTTCCGTCTTTACCTTTGCGGAAACCTCTGCCGTTACCTCCTGCTCGTCGCCGCAGCCGCAGGCGAACACCGCCTTGGCGGACTTGCCGTCCTCGCTGAACTGGAAGGTGGGCTGGCCGTAGCTGTGGGTATGATCCTGCTCAAAGACTGCCGTCACAGTCACAGCCTTATTGGGCATGGTGAAGGTGTTGTTCTCCACCGTGACCTCCTGGCTCTCCCAGCGGACAAAGTGCCAGCCGGCTTCCCCATAGGTGGTGAGGGTGACGGTTTCTCCTGCCACGGCCTTTACCGGATTGGCGTAGGCCTGACCCTGGCCCTCCACCTCCACAGTCACAGGATAGGTCTGGGGCTCCACAATTTCCCCGTCCTTTACAATAACGATGAAGCTCACCAGCATGTCGTTGTTGGCGTTGGCGGTTTCCTTGGGGGTCATCTTCAGCTCCACGGAGCCGGCTTCCGTCAGGGTCATCTCCATCTGGAAGTTTGCAGGGGTCTCGCTGTTCAGGTTCTTCTCCGTGGTGGCAAGGACATTCTCGCCCTGGAGAAGCTCTATGGTGGCGTTCCGCTGCCAGGTGGTCTGGTACCAGATGTTCTGGTAGCCCACATACACCTGATAGGTGCCGGCTTCCAGATTGTCAAACCGGTAGGTCAGAGGCTTGCCCCGACCGTCGTTGGGTTCCTCGCCCTTTCCGTCGGTCATGTTCCGGATGGTGGAGTAAGCGGTCACATCCCCCATCACATTGGTTTCCACCTGGGACTCATCGTTGGTGCAGCCCCAGCCGCTCTCGGCGTCATACATCTGGTCCGGGTTCTGGTTCAGAAGGGTGCCGGCGTTGTGCTTCATAATGGCCTGAGCCAGGTCGGAGAAGCTTTCAGCGCCGCTGTCCACAAAGTAGACCACATTGCCGGGAACCACCGCCACCTGGGTGGACACGGTATGCTCGCCGATGGTGCCGGTCAGGGGCAGGATGGAAACGGTGGTGGCGTTGTTGATGGCTGCCACCTGACCCTCGTTCCAGGTCACCTGAGCATCGGTCTGCTGGTCCCCCTGAATCACAGCCAGGCTCTCAGGCGGGGTAAAGGTGGTGCCCAGATACCGGTGGTCGGGAAGCTTATCCACAACCTTGAAGAAGCTCTCATCGGTGCGGTAGTGGGCGGTGACGGTCACATCCCGGGCGGGGGTGGATTCCAGCAGAGCCGGGGTCCGGGCCGGGTCGGTGATGTGGGCGTCCTGGCCATCGGTGGTCCAGTGGTCAAAGAGCTTGCCTTCCGGCTCGTCTGCATACAAGGTGACGCCGGAGCCTACCTTGTACTTCTGGGAAGTGATGGTGTGGCCTTCATCCAGGAAGCCGCCGACCACCGTGACGGTGTAAGCCTCCACATATTCTGCCGTCACGGTCACATCCGCATCGGGCATAACGAAGGTGGTGGTTCTGCTGATAGCGCTCTGGAACTTCACCTGGGCATTGTTGGAAGTCCAGCGGTCAAACATCTTGTCTGCCGGGTCCTCCCCTGCGTCCAGGGTCACGGTCTCCCCGGCATAGACCTGCTGGGTGGTGGTCTCGCCTCCCACCACCAGGGTCAGGGTGCGCTGGGTGCCGTCTGCAATGGTGAAGGACTCGGTAATGGGGTCACCCTGGAAAGCGCCGCAGAAGTGCACCGTAAGGGTTGCCTCACCGGGGGCTTCGTTATCGGCATAGGTCAGGGTGTAGTCCACCCCCAGAATCAGGGTCTGACCGTCCAGGGTCACCTGAGGTGCAGGACGGACCGGGCCGCCCTGGTACTCGTAGCGCTCCTCCAGGGTTACGGTCACATCCTGACCGTTGACCTGGGTACCGGTGGTAACCCGGAACTCTGCGCCGGAGCCCCAGGCGTTCTCGGTATCGCCGTGGGTGCTGCGGGGCATCACCAGAATGTACTTGGCCTGGGTCATGTCAAAGGCGGTATTCTTCCAGCCGCTGCTCTTTGCCCAGCTGCCGGAGCCAACCTTCGTCCAGTCGGCGCTGTTGGGGTCGGTGCTCAGCTGGTGCAGGGGCTTGTCGCTGTTGCTGATGTAGATATCATGCTCACCGTAAGCGCCGTTGAAGTTATTGCTGTCGGACCGGGGCAGATACCGGATGCCGTTGATGGCGGTGGGATCTGTCAGCTCCGCCATGAACCACAGGCGGCTGAGCTTGGAGGTGCTGCTGTCGCTCCAGTTGGAGTGCCAGATGGTGGCGGCATTGCCGTCAATCATGTTGCTGCCGGGCTGACCGTTGTAGTTGTTGTCGGTGCGGATGGCGCTGACAGCGGTGCGGTCCAGCTCCTTCCCTTCCCGGCTCAGCTTCACCTGATAGGAGAATTCCTGACCGTAGTTGTTCACGGCGGAGACGGTCATGGTGCCGTCCTCGTTGTAGGTAACGGTGAAGTCGGAGGTGCCGTCCACGGTCACCTTCTCGATGGACTCATCCGCAGCCAGGGTGTAGCTGGCGCCGGTTTCGCTGTTCACATCAAAGCCCGCCACCGGGTTGTCGTTGATGTAAATACCGGTGATGGGGTAAGAGGAGGAGGGAACGGCAAAGGGCTTGTGGCTCTCAGCCATGAGGGTCTCGGGAGCCTTGGTATTCACCGGGGAAATCCGGTAGGAATAGCTGTAGCTCTGGTTGGTGGGGAAGAAGTAGCCGTCCAGAGGCTTGTGACCCATGAAGGCGGTGTCGCTGACACCGTTCTGGTGCAGGTCGATGTTCCACACGATCTCCTGACGCTGAGGAACCTGGTTGGGATGACGATAGGTGGCGCTGTTGTAGGTGCCGGAGTTCATGTCCTCGGCCGTGTAGTGGTTGGCAGAAGTCTCCAGCAGGCCGTCGCCGGTGACCATCAGGCCCACGCCCTGGTCATTGGTCAGAGCGGTCCAGCGGATGTCGGAGCGGTTGCCGTTCTCCTGGGGCTTGAGCATCTTCTTGCCGTCCCAGTTGGAGTTCTCGCCCATGGCGTCGTCGGGATCATACACCTTGGAGGTGTACACGCCCACGGTGGAGCCGCTCTGGCGGTCCACGTAGTTCTCGTCGGGACCACGGCCATAGAAGGTGAGGTTGTCATAGTCGCCGTTGATGATCATACGACCACCGATCTTGGGCAGACCGTTGGGGGCAAAGTTGCTGGTGGGGATGAACTGGCTGAGGACCACGATCTCGCCGTTGCCGTAGATCTCGTAGGCCATCAGGGCAGAGGCGGACACCTTCATGGTGCCGTTCATGGCCATGAGCACCTTGTTCTCGCTGGTGTTCACGGAGACCTCCAGGTTGGACAGGTTCTCGGTGGCGCCGGCGTTCTTCAGGTTGGCGTTCTTGGCCACGGTGGTGTCGTTGTAGGTCTCAGCGCGGTACAGGCTCTGCTCGGGGCCCTGAGTCATGACCACGTTGCCGTCCAGGCTGTAGGAGACGATGGTGCCGCTCTCCGTGTTCAGCACGATCTCGAACTTCTGGCCGTTGTCGGTGGTACCGGTGAGGGTCAGCTCGTCGCCCACCTGCTGGGTGGACTCGAAGGCCTTGTCGGGCACCTGGGTCTCAGAGGTCTGAGCATCGTCGGGGTTGAGCTGGAACTGCTCATAGGCCACCTCGTGACCGGCCTCGGCCCAGTTGGTGGCGTTCTTGAGGGTGACGGAGATGTCCAGCAGGTAGTCGCTGCCCTCCACAGCCTCAAACTCGGGCAGGGTGATGGTGACCTTCTCCACCTGCTGACCGCTCATCAGGGACTGACCGTCCATGTTGGGGGTGTTCAGGTCCAGAGTGCCGCTGCCCAGCTCGGTCAGGCCGTCCTTGGTGAGCTTCCAAGTGATGTCGAAGGCGTCCAGGCTGGTGTTCTCATACTCGTTGACCACCTTCAAGGTCACGTCCTGGCCGGAGGTGACGGTCTGGTCGTCCAGGTAGAAGTTCACCTGCTGGTGGACCTTCTTGGCCTCAGTGAGCTTGGGAGAGGGAGTGCGGTCGGCAAACACCAGACCGTTGCCGCAGAAGGCGTTGTCGTTGTTGTTGGGGTCGATCCAGTCGCCGCCGTAGCCCCAGAACTCGTCATAGGTGCCATCGCCGTTGTCCCGCACGGTGCGGATGGACTGGTCAATGTAGTCCCAGATGAAGCCGCCCTGAGCCTGGTCGTTCTCACGGATGGCATCCCAGTGCTCCAGTGCGTTGCCGTAGGCCTGGCCCATGGCGTGGTTGTACTCGGAGTGGAGGAAGGGCATGCGTCCATGGTAGCCGGCCACGTAGTTGGGCAGCACGTACTGGGTGGACTGCACGTCCACGATGTTGTTCTTACGCACGTCGGTGCTCCAGGGGTTCTGGCCGTTGGTCTTCACGTAGGGGTGCTGATAGTTCTCGCTCTCACGCTCGTACTTGCGCAGACGGTCGGGGTCACGCTTGAGCAGGTACATGGAGGCAACCCAGAAGCCGTAATCCTCATTGAGAGGGGCGCGACTGTATGTGGCCTCGTTGCCCAGGGACCAGATAACCACGCTGGGGTTGTTCTTGTACATCTCCAGGTTGGTGGCCACACGGTCGGTGACGGTGGCGACCCACTCGGGCATACCCTGTCCGGTACCGGTGGGCACCTTCACGCCGTTCATAGCGGCGGCGTGGCTCTCGATGTTGGCCTCAGCGCACACGTACAGGCCCAGCTCATCGGCCAGGTTGTACAGGGCCTTGTCGTTGGGGTAGTGAGCAGTACGGATGGCGTTGAGGTTGTACTCCTTCATCAGGGTCAGATCGGTGAGGTAGTCCTCGAAGGTGAGGGCATGTCCGGTCTCCAGATCGGTGTCGTGGCGGTTGACACCACGCAGCACCACCTGACGGCCCGTCATCTCCATCTGCTCGTGGCCCTGGTCGTCGATGTCCACCTTGTAGATCTCACGGAAGCCGATGCGCTCCACCACGGACTCCATGACGTTACCGTCGGCGTCCTTGAGCTCCAGCACCAGAGAGTACAGGTTGGGGGTGTCAGGGAACCACTTGGCGGGATTGGTCACCTTCATGGTGCTGGTGACGGTGGTGCCCGCGTCGGACAGCTTGTCCTCATAGGAACCAGCGGCCTTCAGCTCCACGGTCTGATGGTCGGCGGTGGCCACGGTCTTACCGGAGTTGTCCACAAGGTAGGAGGAAATTGTGTAAGTTCCCGCCTGCTCATTGTGGAGGGCGCGCACGTCGGTCTCCACGGTGACGGCCACATCGCTGTCCTCGCTGGTGCGGTCGTCAAACTGGGTCTTCACGAAGAAGTCCCGGATTTCCGCCTCGTCCTTGGAGTACAGGTACACATCACGGTAAATACCGCTCTGGCGGATGAAGTCCTGGTTCTCCAGCCAGCTGCCGATGGACCAACGGAACACCTTCAGAGCGATGGTGTTCTCACCCTCGGTGAGGTAGGGGGTGATGTTGAAGTCGTGGGCGGTGAAGGCGTCGGTGGAATAGCCCACCTTCTGGCCGTTGACATACAGGTAGTAGGCGGACTCCACGCTCTGGAAGGAGATGAACACCTCACGTCCATCCCAATTCTCAGGCACCTCAAAGGTGGTGCGGTAGTAGCCTACGGGGTTGTATACGGTGGGGGCGTGGGGGTTGCCGTAGCTGGAGCCCTCGAAGTTGTTGATCCAGGGCAGGGATTGGTTGGTGTAAATGGGCTCATCGTACTTAAAAGTACCGTCCTCATTGCGGTAGGTCTGCCAGGCCTGGGGCACGTACTCAGGCTGGAAGGCGTCCCCGGTGTAGTCCTTGGCCAGATAGGTCTCGTCTACCTTTTTGGCCTCTTCGGGGGTCTTCACCAGGGCGAAGTCCCAGTCCTTGCCGGACAGCAGCATGTAATAGTCCGAGGTCTCAGGACCCACGTCGTCCAGCACGGACTGCTCTGCCTTCAGAGCGGTGGCGGTGTCCTGATAGGAGATGAACTGGCTCTTGGCCCGCTCACGGTTGATGCCGATGACTTCGCTCTGGTCATACCACTCATCACCGGTGAAGTTGGCATTCCCATTCTCGTCAAAGGCAATGGTGTTCTGGAAGTGCTCCTCCCGAATGTCCAGCACGTGGTCATAGACCTCCGCGCCGGAGTACCGGGCAGCCAGGGCTGGGGCCACCAGTCCAGTTGCCAGGAGCGTTGCCAGGGTTGCAGAGATGGTGCGCCGCAAGTTTCGTTTCAACGCTGGTTTCATGTTCTACATCCTCCCTTTCATGATCCTGCGGTTTCCGCGGAGGTGCCTGGAATTTGTCCACACACACGCCCGCTATTTTCACCATCATACCAAAACCACCCCCTGGATTCAACCCATCTTTTAGATATTTCGCTACATTCCACTGGTAATCTTTTCCCGAAACCGATTTTTTGACACCGATTTGTTCCCCCTTTTGAATTTTTATTAAAAAATCAGCGGGAATGGACGCCTGTGGATTCCATTCCCGCCGGGAGAAAAATTTTCCGTTTCTTTTCAGTGTCCTGCGTGAAACAGGGACAGCAAATCGCCGGGTTTCTCCAGAATATGGGCGGCATGGTCCACGTTTCCATAGTCCACGCCGTTCCAGGTGGCGTAGGCAAAGTCGATGCCTGCGGCCTGGGCGGCCTTGCTGTCCGAGGGGGTATCGCCCACGTACAAAACCTGGTCCGGTTTCAGGTCCATACGGCGCAGGCACTCCAGCAGGGGGTCGGGGTTGGGCTTGTGGAGCTGGGTGTCCTCCTCCAGCACCGCCGTCTCCATGTATTGGTCCAGGCCGTTGCCCACCATGTCAATCTGGTACTGGGCCCGCATTTTGGAGGACACCACCGCCTGGCGCACCCCCAGCTGCTGCAATCTCTCCAGGGTGTCCACCATGCCGGGGTAGGGGGTGGCCCCCTCGGGGTACTCGTTGACGTAGCGCACCCAGCGCTGGTAGGTGGCCTCGGGGTCCTGGATGCCCAGCTCGTCCATGACCTTCATGCCGGTGTAGGCCATGAATTTCACCACGTCGGCCAGGGTACGCTCCTCTCCCAGCTCCTCCTTTATAATACGGAGGAGGGGGTACATGTTCATGTTGACGGTGTTGAGTAGGGTGCCGTCGATGTCGTAGAGCACCGCTTGGTAGGTTTTCATAGCGTCCTCCTTGTGAAAAAGGTGCAGTCTTTCGGCTGCACCTTTTAAATGAATAATGAATAGTGAAAAATGAAGAATGCAGGCCCTTCAGTTTCTGCAACCATAGAAATCCGTATCGCATCGGGACCCTGGCCTGCCTCTCCCTCTGGGAGAGGTGGCACAGCGTCAGCTGTGACGGAGAGGGAACCCTCTCAGTCAGCCCTCACGGGCTGCCAGCTCCCCCGGAGGGGGAGCCAAGGTGAAAGTCCTCCGGGCTGCACCACAAATCAAAATCCGTGCCGCAAAGCGGCACACCATAATTATTCATTATTCATTTTTCATTCTTCATTTGTTACCCCTCGTTGCCACTCTGGGGCTTTTTCCTCCGA
>OEQQ01000102.1_pt1 | contig 20789 bp, 17 predicted proteins | sample 1539741 | NCBI WGS metagenome assembly OEQQ01 (sample SAMEA3891876, study PRJEB23780) | metagenome | biome: terrestrial biome; feature: animal house; material: Caecal content | place: Italy | collected 2015-05-05
GCACCAGGGGATCCAGCCGATGCACAGCCAGACGATGCCGACGATGAGCAGGACGGGCGATCCGCCGTCCTCCAGAACGGCACAGCCTGCGGCCAGGGCCGCGATGGCGGCCAGATACAGCGCGGCGGTCACGATGAGGACCAATAACCCGTTGTTTTTGTGCTGCAACAATTTTTCTTCCATGAGAATGCCCTCCTGATTCGATTCCCGTTTCCTCTTTTTGATATTAAAATGATATCATAAAGAACGCAAAATGTAAAGCGATTCTTATCTGACAGGAACCGGACAATTTCCAACGTGGAAAATCCATTTTCCGTCATGGGATACCGAAGACAGCAGAGCGCCGCAGAGGTGCGGCAATTGACAAAAATACGCAAACGTCATACAATCCATCATATATGCACTATTTGTATACAATTTATCACACATTGCATTTTGAACAGGGAGGAAACTACGATGACTTTTGCCGAAAAACTGACTTTCGCACTGAGTATGATTGGCGCCTGCGCCTGGCTGCCGGAAATCATCGGATTCATTGCCAACAGCCGGATCAAAATGGACGCAGCTCCTGTAGATCTCGTCCATATCAGGAATTTTACCCTGCGGTCTGCGAAAAAAGATATTTCCGATCCAAAAGGGCAAATGCTCATTTTGGCCCTTAATTTTTTCCCGCACAACAGAAACATCTGGATCAAAGATTTTGCAATTGAAATCACTTTAAAGGGCAGCAATCAACGTCCCCAAAAGGCCATCATCGGAAACCGGGTAAATTATTATCAGGGAGAAACTCCGATGAGGTTCAACTTTCCTGTGGAGACGAATATTCATGTGAATCATCTTTTTGTAAATGACGATAATAATATACGCATCATCCCGTGTCTTCTGGAAGGAGAGACATCCGAAAACATCACGATACACGACATCAGGGATATAAAATTTACATATACCGTTGGGACATTTTTGAATCATTCCAAAAAAATTCTTGTGAAGTGCGGTAATAACTGCTTCAGCAGGCCGCATTTTATCGAGCAGTATGCAGAGCCGAGAAATAATTAACAATTACTTGACAAGATGAAATACCATAAAATGGAGATTAGCGATGACGCGCATTTTAATTTTGGAGGACGATCCGGCCCTGTGCAGGGGGATCGCCATGGCGCTGACGGGACCGGAGCAGACCGCCGTGCAGGCGGAGTCCGTCGCCCGGGCATGGGAGCTGCTGAACCGGGAATCCTTTTCGCTCCTGATTCTGGATATCAACCTCCCCGACGGCAGCGGTCTGGATCTGCTGCGGGAACTGAGGCAAAGAGGAAATCGGACGCCGGTCATCCTTCTGACCGCAAACGATCTGGAACTGGATGAGGTGATCGGACTGGAAGCCGGGGCTGACGACTACATCACGAAGCCCTTCTCCCTGGCCGTCCTGCGGGCACGGGTGAACGCCCAGCTTCGGCGCGCCGCTTCCATGGACCCGGCCCGGGTGGAGCTGGACGGCTTCACGTTCGACTTCGGGCGCCTGGAGTTCACCAGAGACGGAACGACGGTGGAGCTGTCCAGAACCGAGCAGCGGCTGCTGCGCCTGCTGGTGGAAAACCGGGGCCGCATTCTGCCCCGGCAGCTGCTGGTGGACCGGGTATGGAACGGAGGCGAATTCGTGGACGAGAACGCCCTGTCTGTAGCCGTGCGGCGGCTTCGCGCCAAACTGCCCGGCGCTCCCATCCGCACGGTATACGGGACGGGCTATTCCTGGGAGGTGGAAAAATGACGGGATTCGCGTGGATCTTTCCGGTCCTGGCGGCGGCCGGCCTGGCTTTCGGAATCTGGCAGCGCTGTCTGCTGCGGCGGACATTTCGGCGGCTGAACGCCATGCTGGACCGCGCCATCGCAGGGGGATTTTCGGAAGAACTGTTCGACGAATCGGAGCTGTCCGCCCTGGAAACCAGAATGTCCCGGTTCCTGCGCGGCTCCTCTCTCGCTCTGAAAAAAGCGCGGGGAGAACAGGAAGCGGTGAAAACCCTGATCTCCGACATTTCCCATCAGACCCGCACGCCCATCGCCAATCTGATGCTGTACGCTTCCCTGCTGTCCGAAGGCGATCTCGCCGGCCGGCAAAAGGAGCAGGCTGCGGCACTCCTGGCGCAGAGCGAAAAGCTGTCATTTCTGATACAGGCCCTGGTAAAGGCGTCCCGGCTGGAAACGGGCATCGTGGCCCCGGCGCCGGCTGTCAACCCGGTGGAACCGCTTCTGAAGCACGCGGCGGCGCAGGCAGGGCAGGCGGCCGCGGAGAAGAGGATCCGCCTTGCCGCGCTTCCCTTTCAGGGCGATGCGGCCTTCGATCCCCGCTGGACGGCGGAGGCGCTGTTTAACGTGGTGGACAACGCGGTGAAGTACACGCCGCCCGGCGGACAGGTGACGATCTCCGCCCAGTCCTTCGACTTCTTCTGCCGGGTGGACGTGGAGGACACCGGCCCCGGCATCCCCGAGGAAGAACAGGGAAAAATTTTCAACCGCTTTTATCGAGAAAAGGCCTCCGGAGGCGCGGAGGGGCTGGGACTGGGGCTCTATCTGGCCCGGGAGATCCTGACCAGGCAGGGCGGCCACATCAGGGTGGTCTCTTCCCCGGGGAAAGGCTGCGTATTCTCCCTCTATCTTCCCCGGGAAATCTTTCAACACCGTTAGATTTCCGAAAGGATCTGGAGAGATTTTTCTGTTAAAGTCTGTATTATCGGGAGACGATGCAGGCTTTATTCTTTTTTTAATGGAGGTAGTGAAATGACCGTTCTGGAGACCAGAGATCTGAAAAAATATTACGGCCATGGGGACACCCTGGTAAAGGCGCTGGACGGAGTTGACCTGAGCGTGGAGGACGGGGAATTCGTGGCCATCGTGGGCACATCCGGATCCGGAAAATCCACACTGCTCCACATGCTGGGCGGTCTGGACCGGCCCACTTCCGGCAGCGTTACGGTGGACGGAAAGGATATCTTTTCCTTAAAGGACGAGGCCCTGACGATTTTCCGGCGGCGGAAAATCGGCTTTGTATTCCAGAGCTACAATCTGGTGCCTGTGCTCACGGTGTACGAAAATATCGTGCTGCCCATCCAGCTGGACGGCGGCAAGGTGGATGAAAACTATGTGGGGCAGGTGGTGACGGCCCTGGGGCTGGAGAAAAAGATGGACAGACTGCCCGGCCAGCTCTCCGGCGGTCAGCAGCAGCGGGTGGCCATCGCCCGGGCGCTGGCCAAAAATCCCAAGCTGCTGTTGTGCGACGAGCCCACCGGGGCGCTGGATTACAACACGGGGAAAGCCGTGCTCCGGCTGCTGCAGGATACGTGCAAAAACAGCGGTGTCACGGTGATCGTGATCACCCACAACCAGGCCATCACCGCCATGGCGGACCGGGTGATTACGGTGAAGAGCGGAACGATTACCGATATGCGGAAAAACGATCACATCATACCGGCAGAACAGCTTGAATGGTAAAGGGAGCGCCTATGAGATCATCGATGAAGAAGACCACGAGAAGGGAAATCCGCAACAGCTTCGGGCGGTATCTGGCGATCCTTTCCATCGTGGCCCTGGGGGTAGGGCTTTTCGCCGGCCTGATGATTTCCACGCCGGATATGATCCGGGCGGGCGGAGATTACATGAACGGAAACGACCTGTACGACGTCAGGCTCGTTTCCACGCTGGGATTCGACCGGGACGCGGCGCAGCAGCTGGCGGAGCTGGACGGGGTGAAGGCGTCGGAGGGAGCCGTTTCCGCAGACGTCCTTGCGGTGGACGAAAGCGGCGCGGAGCTCGTCCTCACCGCGCAGACGCTGCTTCCCGTGCAGAATCAGGTGGTGCTGGTTTCCGGCAGGCTGCCCGAAACCGGGCAGGAGTGCGTCGTGGACGCGCTGGCCTTTCCGGAGGAAGCCGTGGGCACAGCGCTGCGGATTTCTGACAACAACGGGGAAGAAACCCTCGACCTGTTCGCGGAGACGGAATACGTCATCACGGGGCGGGTGAACGCCTCCGCCTATACCAATCACGAGCGCGGCACCTCCTCCCTGGGGAACGGCCGGGTTCAGGGCTTTTTCTATCTGCCCAGGGAAGGGTTTGAGGGCGACTACGATACGGAAATCTTTTTGCGCCTGGATCAGGACTACGGGCTCTACAGCGACGAATACGAGGCGGCGGCGGAAGATCTGAAGGACAGGGCGGAGCCGTTGGCGGAAGCGGCGGCTTTCGGGCGGTATGAGAGCCTGGTTTCGGATGCGGAAGGAGAGATCGCGGACGCGGAGGAGGAGCTGAAAGAGGAGACGCAAAAGGCTCAGGAGGAGCTGGACGACGCGCTGAAATCTTTGCTGGACGGCGAGGCCGAAATCGCGGACGGGGAAGAGCAGCTGAGCGACGCGCAGAGCCGGCTGGATGCGTCCCGCGCGGAGCTGGACTCCGGATGGCGGGAGCTTTCGCAAAACGAAGCGGATCTGGCCCAGGGAAGAAGCCAGGCGGAGGCCGGGCAGCAGCAGCTCGCTCAGGCCCGCCAGCAGCTGGAGGCCGCGCTGTCCGCCATGGACGCCGCGGGGGCTGCGGGCGCGTCCGGCGCAGGGGCGTCCGGCACGGGGATGGTTGATGCGGGGACGGCCTCTGTGCAGCGCGCGGAGCTGGAAGCCCAGCTGAGCCAGCTGGAGCAGCAGGAGGCCGGCCTGCAGGCGCAGCTGGCCCAGATCGAAGCCGGAGAGGCGGCGCTGGAAGAGGGCAGGCAGCGTCTGCGCGACGCGGAGCGGCAGCTGGCCGACGGGCAGCGCGAAATCGGGGAAAACCGGCAGGAGCTGGAGGACGCCAGGGAGGAACTTGCCGACGGCCGGGCGGAATACGAAGACGGGCTGAGGGAGCTGGAGGAAGAGACCGAAAAGGCCAGACAGGAGATCGCGGACGCCAGGGAGGAGCTCGAGGATCTGGAAGAGCCCGAAGTCTACGTGCTGGGCCGGGAAACGAACCTGGGATACGCTCTCTTCGAAAACGATGCGGATATCGTGGCGGGGGTGGCCCGGGTATTCCCCGCGTTTTTCTTCCTGGTGGCGGCGCTGGTCTGCGTGACCACCATGAACCGGATGGTGGAGGAGCAGCGGACGCAGATCGGCGTGCTCAAAGCGCTGGGATACGGGGAAGGGCGCATCATGGGGAAATATCTGTACTACTCCGGAAGCGCCGCGGTTTTGGGCGCGGTGATCGGATTCGCCGCGGGCTGCGTCATCTTCCCCACGGTGATCTGGCAGTCTTACGGGATCCTCTATACCATGGGGGATATTCACCTGCTGTTCGACTGGAAGCTGACCGCGATTTCGCTGGCCGTCGCCCTGCTGTGCTCCATGGGGACCACCTGTCTCACCTGCCGCTATGAGCTGACGAGCCCTGCGGCGGAGCTGATGCGCCCCAAACCGCCCAAAACCGGAAAGCGGATCTGGCTGGAGCGGATCCCGGCCCTGTGGGGAAGGCTGTCCTTCCTGGCCAAAGTGTCGTTCCGGAACGTGGTGCGCTATAAGAGCCGGTTTTTCATGATGGTGGTGGGAATCGGCGGCTGTACGGCGCTCCTGCTGACGGGCTTCGGCCTGCGGGATTCCATCGTCAACGTGGCGAAGCTGCAGTACGAAGAAATCCAGCGCTACGACCTGAGCGTGACGCTGGAGGAGGACGTTTCTGCCGATGGGGAAGCCATCGTGGATGCGGCCATGGAAAACGGGGCCGTTTCCTGGACGGCGGTTTCGGAAAAGGCCATGGACCTGACGGGAAAGAGCGGGGTGAAATCGGTCAGCGCGGTGATTTTGAAGGAGCCGGAGCGGGCGGGAGAATTTCTGGACCTGCATACGGAAAAGGGTGACCCTATCCCCTGGCCAAAGGCCGGGGAAGCGGTTCTGGATGCGAAAACGGCCCGGACCTGCGGGATTCAGGCGGGCGATACGGCGACGCTGGAAAACGAGGACGGCGACCGGCTGGAAGTCACCGTCGTGGCGCTGTGTGAAAACTTCGTCAGCAACTATGCCTATATCGGCCCGGAGACCTGGGAAGCGGACAACGGCGGGCCGCCGGAGTACCGGAATCTGTATCTGAACGTTTCGGAGGATGCGCAGATCCGGGAGATCAGCCGGACGCTGCTGGACTGCGAAGGGGTGTCCGCGGTGAGCGCCAATGCGGATCAGATGGACCGCATCACAAACATGATGGGAAGCCTGGACGCCATCGTGCTGCTGGTCATCCTCTGCGCCGGCGCCCTGGCATTCATCGTCATCTATAACCTGACGAACATCAATATCACGGAGCGGATCCGGGAGATCGCCACCATCAAGGTGCTGGGCTTTTACCCCGGGGAGACGGCGGCCTATGTCTTCCGGGAAAACGCGGTGCTCACCGCCATCGGGGCGGGCGTCGGGCTCCTGCTGGGCATCCTGCTTCACCGGTTCGTGATGGATCAGATCGATATCGACATGGTGACGTTCGACGTGCGGATCGCGCCTTTCAGCTACCTGCTCTCCATCCTTCTGACCTTCGTTTTCATGGCGGTGGTGGACGTCTTCATGTACGTCCGCCTGGAAAAAATCAATATGGCGGAATCGCTCAAGAGCATCGAATAAGATTGTTTTGATATTCAAAGTATTTTCGTTGTATTCCTGACCGTTTTGTACTATAATACGGGACATAAGAAGAATCTGAACATTTGGCTTAAGGAAGAGGACGACGGAGTGAATATCAACAGGACGCTGAATGATCTGCTGGTAGGGTTGTTCCGGAGCATCACGACCATCGAGGAGCAGTCCATCTGTACGGGCGAGTACCGGAATATGACCACGAACGACATGCACGTGATCGAGGCCATCGGAAGAGGGGTGCCGAGAAACATGACGGCCGTGGCCCGTGCGCTGGGCGTGACCACGGGAACGCTGACCATCTCCATGAACAATCTGGTAAAAAAAGGATATGTGCAGCGGGTGCGCAGCGAGGAGGACAGAAGGGTTGTTCTCGTTTCCCTGACATCGAAGGGGAAAAAGGCATTCGAGCACCACGAGAGGTTTCATGAAGAGATGATCCGCCACGTGGTGGAGATGCTGGACGAAAACGAGAAACGGGTGTTGGAGAAGTCCCTGGAAGGGCTGAACCGGTTTTTCCAGAAGATGCAGCAGAAAAGCGAATAAAGGAACGGAGGAAATCCAGGCAGGATCCGCAAAGGCGAAGGTCCTGCCTGGATTTTTGCCGCGCGCTTTGGCGGCATGGCTGCGGTGAGCGGGTCTCCTGCGAATGGGAGCATTCTCAGTCGAAAAATGGAAGTTTATGCTCTTGAAAGCATTTACTTGATTGTTTTTGGGATTTTTGCTAACATAAGGGCAACAGGAGGAATGCGCTATGATAGAATCGCAAGAGCTTAAGAAACGTGAGCGTTACCTGAAAAAGCTGATCGGCTTCCAGGACACGGAGCCCGTAAAAGTCATTACCGGCATTCGCCGCTGCGGTAAGTCCAGCCTGCTCAAGCTGATGATCCGGCATCTGAAGGAAAACGGCATTGATCCGGAACAGATCGTGGAGATGAACTTTGAATCCCACGATTTTCGGAACATGACATCGGACGAGGTGTACGATTATGTAAAAGAGCGGGTCGTTCCGAACAGACGGATGTATCTTTTCTTTGACGAGCTTCAAAGGATCGATGCGTGGGAGGACGCGGTCAACTCCTTCCGCGTCGATTTTAACTGTGACATCTATATCACTGGTTCCAACGCTTACCTGCTGTCCTCCGAGTACTCTACCTATCTTTCGGGCCGCTGTGTGGAGATTAAAATGCTGCCGCTCTCGTTTCGGGAATTTCTCGAATTTCACGATTTCGAATTGCGGGAAACCGGAAGCGCCTTAGGCGAAACGCGCCGGCAGGCGTTCGATAAAAATGGAGAACGCTATGACATGAGGGAGGTGTTCGATGCTTATATGCGCTTTGGAGGAATGCCGGGAATCGCGGATATCGGGCTGGATCAGGAAAAGGCATTAGCCCTTCTCGACGGCATTTACTCCACCGTCGTGGTGCGGGATATTCTGGAGCGCGAAAAACGGCGCGGCCAAAGACAGATTTCCGATTCTGCACTTCTGCGCAAGATCGTTTTGTTTCTCGCGGATAATATCGGCAGCAGCGTTTCCGTTTCTTCTGTCGGCAATACGCTGATGAACGAGGGGCTGCTGGAGGCCGGGAAACGCAGGGGAACGCCCAGCGCCCATACCGTTCAGGCATATATCGGCGCGCTGCTGGAAAGCTATTTTTTCTATGAAATTAAGCGCTTTGACATAAAGGGAAAGGAATATCTGCGCACGCTCGGCAAGTATTATATCGTGGACATCGGGCTTCGGAATTATCTGTTGGGCTTCCGAAACCGCGACAGCGGCCACGCGATTGAAAATGTAGTCTACTTTGAATTGCTCCGCAGGGGATACGATGTGGCGATCGGGAAAATCGATAACCAGGAAGTGGATTTTATCGCCACGACAGCGGATGATAAAAAGTATATTCAGGTGACGGAATCCATGCGGAGCGAAGAGGTTCGCATAAGGGAACTCTCTCCGCTCCGGAAAATCCGGGACAATTACGATAAGATCGTGCTGTCGCTGGAACCGGGACTCGATTCTTCCTATGACGGTATCAAATCCTGGAACCTCATCGACTGGCTGCTGACTGACTGCTAACGCGTTAAGATGCCGTTTCCCTCAGCCGTTCCGTCAGGCTGCCGAAATCCGAGGGGCCGGCTTCCAGGACGAACCGGTGGAAATCCTGCAGGCAAAAATCCTCGCCCCAGAGCGCCTGCGCCCGGTCCCGCAGGGCGGTCATCTCCAGACAGCCCACATAATACTTCAGATAGACCGCCGGGTCCGTCCGCAGATAGTGATAAATGCGCAGGGCGGCGTCCGATGGGAAGCCGAAGGAGGCCAGGGAGGTCAGGATTTCCTCCCGGGTGGCGCCGTAGTAATGGAGGGAGAAATCCAGCAGGCAGAAGAGGTTGATCTGCAGGTCGCGCTGGAGGGATGCCAGGCTGCAGAGGACGGAGGCGGCGGAATCGGAAACGGAAGCCCCGAGCAGCCGGGCTGCGTAGGAGAAGGACAGCTGTTCCGTATAATAGGCCCAGCCCTCCACATATCCCCCGAAGTACAGGATTTCCCGCACCAGAAGTTCCTTTCTGGCGGCGGACGACAGGGAGAAGTAGACGGTCTGATACAGGTGTCCCGGATAGCCTTCGTGGGCCAGGGTGGTATAGAGGCCGATCCCGTCGGAAGTGGTGCTGCGGTTGATGCAGATGGTATTGTGGAGCGGGTCGTCTGCGGGAGGGGTCATGTAAAAGGCGGGGCTGGTGAGGGGTTCCAGGGCGGGATCCACGTCCTTGATGGTACAGTTTACCGGCGCATCCAGCAGTTCTGCCAGAGAAGGGAAGTCCGCCTGCATCCGGCGCTGCAGATCGGTGAGGATTTCGGAGGGATCCGTCAGGGAAAAGCCGTCGGTCAGCAGGGACAGGTCGGGCGCGGCGCCGGTGAGCTCGCGGTATCTGGCTGCCAGAGCTTTCATTTCTTCATAATTTTTCTGAAACGTTTTTTGCAGCAGGAGGAAAATTTCGTCCGGTTCCCTGGGGGAGCCGGTATTTTTTTTGACCAGCCAGGCGTAATAGGCCCGGCCGTCCGGCCGCTCGCTCAGCCCGCCTTCGTATTGCCCCCGGCCCATGAGCAGGGTCAGTTCGTCGCAGAGGGAGTCATAGGCCGGCAGAACCACGGTGGTCAGAAGCCGGTCGTTTTCCGCCAGAAAGGTTTCCTCCTCGGAATCGTTGATCAGTCCCTGGCCGCGGAGCTGATCCAGACGGTTCCGGAAGGTGGTCTGAAGAAAATGCGCGCCGGAGGACAGAGAGGTCTCATCCAGGATTTCCGAGCACTGATCGATGACGTTGGCCGCATCCTCGTCCGTCATGAACAGCCCGGCGGCGGCCTTTTCCCGTTCGTAGGCGGCCAGGCCCTGCGCCCAGGCGGGGACGGTTTCCAGAAGCGCGAGATAGGTCTCTACGTCCCGCGCGTCCCGGAAGGTATATTCGGCCAGGAGCAGGGGCAGCTCGGTATGCAGGCCGGACGAGGGGGAGAGGGGTTCGTCGTAGTAGGGGAACGCCCTTCCGGCTATGTCCTGCTCCAGGCTGTATAAAAGCAGCTTCAGCGTATAGCGCCGGTCCGGGGAGAGGCGGTCCGGGGAAAGGCGGGAAAGCCTGTCGTACAGCGCCTGGGAAGCCTGAGCAGCCCGGTCGGCCGCCGCGCGGGAATAGACCGGCAGGGAGGGGGAATCCACGCGGATCCCGGCCTTTTCGGGATCCGCCAGCGTGAAGTGCAGACTCAGGGCGTCCCCGGAAAGGGACTGCCGGAAAAAGGAATTTGCGGCTCGGGAAAAGATCAGCCCGTCGAATCCGTGAAAGAAAAAGATACCGGCGGCGAGCAGCGGAATGAGAATCAGGGAAAGGAGAAAAAATTTTCTTTTTTTCAAAGCCAAAGTCCGGAACGGTTTTCTACTATTTTATGAACCGGCGGGGAAGGATATGAAAAGTCTCCGCAAAGGGCTTGACCATCCTCCATAAAGTGTGGTACAAGTTAGAACAGATAGGAAAGACATCGAATACAAAGGAGGAGATTGCACCATGAATAACCTGGAGCTTTCCAGAATGGCCAATGAAGTCCGCAAGGGCATCGTCACGGCAGTGCACGGCGCGAAGGCCGGCCATCCTGGCGGGTCTTTATCCGCTGCAGATATTTTTACGTTTTTGTATTTTGAAGAGATGAACATAGATCCGGCGGATCCGAAAAAGGAAGATCGGGACCGCTTCGTCCTTTCCAAAGGGCACACCGCGCCCGGCCTGTATTCCGCCTTGGCTCACAGGGGATACTTCCCGGTGGAAGATCTGCCCACGCTCCGCCATCTGGGCTCCTATCTGCAGGGACATCCCTGCATGCAGGAGGTGCCCGGCGTGGATATGTCCTCCGGTTCCCTGGGACAGGGGATTTCGGCGGCGGTGGGCATGGCGCTGGGAGCCAGGATGTCCGGCGGGGATTTCCGCGTTTACACCCTGCTGGGAGACGGAGAGATCCAGGAAGGACAGGTCTGGGAAGCGGCCATGTTCGCGGGCCACAGGAAGCTGGACAACCTGGTGGTGATCGTGGACAACAACGGGCTGCAGATCGACGGGAATATTGAGAAGGTCTGCTCCCCCTACCCCATCGATGAAAAGTTCAGGGCATTCAATTTCCACGTCATCGAGATCGACGGCAACGACATGCAGCAGATCCGCGACGCGTTCGCGCAGGCCCGCGAAACGAAGGGAATGCCCACCGCCATCATCGCCCATACGGTGAAGGGGAAGGGCGTATCCTTCATGGAAGGACAGGCGGGCTGGCACGGTAAGGCCCCCAACGACGAAGAATACAGGATCGCCATGGCGGATCTGGAAAGGATCGGTGAAGGATTATGTCAGAAGTAAAGAAGATTGCCACCAGGGAAGCTTACGGAGAGGCGCTGGCCGAACTGGGCGAAAGCTATCCCAGTCTGGTCGTGCTGGACGCCGATCTGGCTTCGGCCACGAAGACGGGCGTATTCCAGAAAAAGTATCCCGAACGCCATATCGACTGCGGCATTGCGGAAGCCAACATGATGGGCATCGCGGCGGGGCTTTCCCTCACCGGCAAGATCCCTGTGGCCAGCACCTTCGCCATGTTCGCGGCGGGACGGGCCTATGAACAGGTGAGAAACTCCATCGGTTATCCCCATCTCAACGTGAAAATCGGCGCCACGCACGCCGGCATCACCGTCGGGGAAGACGGGGCGTCCCATCAGTGCAACGAGGACATCGCTCTGATGCGCACGATTCCCGGCATGGTGGTGCTCAATCCCTCCGACGCCGTGGAGACGAAGGCCTGCGTGAAGGCTGCGCTGGACTGGGAAGGGCCGGTCTACATGCGCTTCGGGCGCGCCGGCGTCCCCGTGATCAACGACGGGGCTGATTATCGATTCGAAATCGGGAAGGGAATCGTGCTCCGGGAGGGCAGCGACGTGACCATCGTGGCCACCGGAATCATGGTGTCCGCGGCGCTGGAAGCGGCGGCCCGCCTGGAGGCGGAAGGCGTCAGCGCCGAGGTGATCAATATCCATACGATCAAGCCGCTGGATGCGGAGCTGATCGCGGCCAGCGCGAAAAAGACGGGGAAGGTTGTGACGGCGGAAGAACATTCCGTCATCGGCGGCCTGGGCGGAGCCGTGTGCGAAGCACTGGCGGAGCGGATGCCCGTTCCCGTGTGCAGGATCGGGGTTGAAGACGTATTCGGAGAGTCCGGTCCGGCTTCCGAACTGCTTGTGAAATACGGACTGGATGCGGATGGGGTATACCGCAAAGTAAAGGCGTTTCTGGGTTGAAGAAAAGGACGAAGTGCATGGAAAATATTTTGGCTCCATCCATTCTCTCGGCGGACATCATGCGCCTGGGGGAGCAGATCGAAGCGATATCGGGGGCGGGGGCGGAATATCTGCATATCGATGTGATGGACGGGGTTTTTGTGCCGTCGCTGTCCTACGGCGTGTGCGTGGTGGAATCCATTCGGAAATCCTGCGATATGACGCTGGACGTTCATCTGATGATCCTGGAGCCGGAGCGGTTTGTGGAAGCTTTCGCCAAAGCGGGAGCGGACATCATCACCGTGCACCTGGAAGCCTGCGTGGACGTTCGGGAGACGCTGGATCTGATACACAGCTTCGGATGCCGGGCCGGGATTTCCATCAAGCCCGAGACGCCGGTGGAGGCGTTGGAGGAATATCTGGATGAGACCGACCTGGTGCTGATCATGTGCGTGGAGCCCGGGTTCGGCGGGCAAAAATACTTTCCGCAGTCCACGGAACGCATCCGCCGGGCTGCGGCCCTGATCGCCGAAAAGCATCCGGAGACGCTTCTGGAAGTGGACGGAGGCATCACCCTGGAGAACGTCGAAACCGTGCTGGAGGCCGGGGCGGACGTGATCGTGTCGGGATCCGCCGTGTTCAGCGATCCCGCGCACAATACGAAAGAGTTTATGAAAATCCTGAGAAACGGGACGTAAAACGCGATGCGTAAAGACGCATGGAAAAGGAAAAGGCGCCGCCGGCCCCGCGAAGGGCCCTGCGGAGCCTTTTCCTTTCCTGACAGGAGAACAGAAAGACTGCGAAAAGGAGGACTGAACATGAAAAAACCGATGATCGGCATCGTTCCGCTGGTGGACAGGGAACGGGAGAGCTACTGGATGCTTCCGGGCTATATGGAGGGGATCGCGCAGGCCGGCGGGATTCCGGTGATGCTTCCGCTGACCAGGGATGCGGAAACGATTCTCAGGCTGGCGGAGACCTTGGACGGATTCCTGCTCTCCGGCGGCCAGGACGTATCCCCCGAAGTGTACGGCAGGGAAAAGCTGCCGGAGTGCGGGGAGCTGTGCGAAGAACGGGACTGGATGGAGGAGATGCTGCTGGCGGCCGCCATGGAGCAAAATAAGCCGATTCTGGGGATCTGCCGGGGCATTCAGCTGATCAACGCCGCGCTGGGAGGGACGCTCTGTCAGGATCTTCCGGCCTTCAGGCCCTCTCCGGCGGAACATCGTCAGAAACCGCCCTACGACGTTCCCGTCCATTCCGTGACCATAGAGAAGGATTCTCCGCTGTACCAGGCGCTGGGGGAAGAGGAGATCCGGGTGAACAGCTGTCACCATCAGGGCATCGACCGGCTGGCCGGCCAGCTGCTTCCCATGGCCAGGGCGGAGGACGGGCTGATCGAAGCGGTCTGCCTGCCCGGAGAAACGTTCCTCTGGGCCGTGCAGTGGCACCCCGAGTTTTCCTGGAAAACGGACGGCAACAGCAGAAAAATTTTCGCGGCCTTCGTGAAGGCGTGCAGGGAGGAATAGAGGATGTATATTCTGGTGACGCCGCCGGTGAACGGCGGTCAGAGGGAAAAGCTGCAGAACGCGGCGCCGGGGCAGGAGATGGTCTTTTGCCGGCAGCAGGACGTGACGGAGGAAATGCTGGAAAAGGCGGAGATCATTCTGGGAAACCTTCGGGATCCCGCGCAGCTGAGAGCGTGCCGAAACCTGAGATGGATCCAGCTCAACAACGCCGGGACGGAAGGGTACTGTGAGCCCGGGATCCTTCCGCAGGGCGCCCGTCTGGCCAACGCCTCCGGCGCTTACGGACTTGCCATCTCCGAGCACATGATCGGCTGCCTGTTCGAGTTGCGCAAAAAGCTGCACCTTTACGGCAGAAATCAGGAAAATCACCTGTGGAAAAACGAAGGGTTCGTGGATGTGGTCGAAGGCTCCCGGGTGCTGGTGGTGGGGCTGGGGGACATCGGAACGGCTTTCGGGAAAAAGATGCGCGCGCTGGGCTGCCGGGTGAAGGGGATCCGGCGCCACATGGGAGATGCGCCCGAATGGCTGGAAGGGCTGTACGCCATGGAGGATCTGGACGCCCTGCTGCCGGAGGCGGACGTCGTGGCGCTCTGCCTGCCGGGAAATTCCGCCACACGCCATACGCTGGATGCGCGCCGGATCGGCCTTTTGAAAAGGAATGCCGTCGTCCTCAACGTCGGTCGCGGTTCCGCCATCGATACGGAGGCCCTCTGCGACGCGCTCTACCGCGGTCGGATCGCCGGAGCCGCGCTGGACGTGACGGATCCGGAGCCCCTCCCCGCGGACCATCCCCTCTGGGACGCTCCCAACGCGGTGATCACGCCCCATATTTCCGGGGGATTTTCCCTGCCGGAAACGCTGGAACAGATCGTGGATATTTTCGCGGAAAACCTGCGCCGGGACGCGGCCGGAGAGCCGCTGCTGAACCTGGTGGACCTGCGAAGCGGATACCGGGTGGAAGCGGGACGGGCATGAGCGATCCTATGCCATAGAGCAACGGGAAAACAGAACGGAAAGAGCCCTCTGTTATGACAGGACCGGCTCAATGACGGCCCGGAAATAGCGGTCCAATTCCTCAGGCGTATGTTTCATTCCGCCTTTAATCCACCATAGCACCATTTCCACAAAGCTGCCGGAAATATGATTGATTAAAAAGTCCTGGGGGATTCCATTGCCTTTGTTTTGATCTATAAACTGATTTTTTGTCAATTCATTCAGGCTGTCTTTGAAATACCGCAAAAAAAGTTCGCTGCTTTCGCAGGAGAGCAGTTCGAGTATATTATTTTCATCTTCCTGCAAATGCTGTAATAAGTGACAAAACACGGATTTCGGGGCGTTTTTGTCGGAATACAGTCCGTGGGTGTGGGTGGAATCCATCGCGCTGCTGATAATATGGCCGAATAGTTCTTCGCACAGTGTTTTCAGCAGATCGTCCTTTGTTTCAAAATGCGCATAAAAAGTAGTCCGCCCTACATTGGCGGTATCGATGATTTCCTGCACCGTAATTCTGCTGTAATTTTTTCCTGCCAGGAGCGAACTGAACGCGGCAAAAATTGCCGCCCTTGTTTTCTGCTGCCGTCTGTCCATAAGAACTCCTTCCGTACAATTTTTCAGAAATGTTCCATAGGAAACAGGAGAGCGATATTATCCATTGTCGTTCTCCTGTTTTCCATCTACTATAAAAGAGAACAAAATGTTCGCTACCAAATTATTGTACGGTAAACGCCAACATGCGTCAAGAACATGGGCGTTTGAAATGTCGTGCGGGCTGGAGGAGCTGTTATGTTGAAAAAACTCAATAACTTTCTGGCAGGGCTTCCCATGACGATTGTGGCCGGCTTGTTTCTGCTGTTGGATTTCATCCCGCATTTCATGGAGGAATTTGCGGGCGTAACGCTGCAGCAGGCTTTTTTGCCGTTCGATCCGGCCTGGATAAGCGTCATGATCAGCGGGATTCCTCTTTTGTATCTGGCAATGTGGCGGATTCTTTATAATCCCGGCATCAGCAAAATATCTTCCGCCCTTTTGATCTGCATGGCGATGTTCGCCGCGATTGCGATCGGAGATTTATTCGCGGCCGGAGAAGTTGCGTTTATCATGGCGATCGGCGCCCTTTTGGAGGAGGCCACCACCAACCGGGCGAAAAAGGGGTTGAAAAAGCTGATCAGCCTTGCGCCAACGAAGGGGCGAAAGCTGAAAGACGGCAAAGAAGAACTGCTGCCGGCAGAAGAAATCAGACAGGGAGATATTCTGCGGATTTTACCCGGAGAAACGATCCCGGTTGATGGGATAATTATAAGCGGCGAAACATCTGTCGACCAGTCCATCATGACGGGCGAATCCCTGCCGGTCGACAGAGCTGTGGGAGAGGAAGTTTTTTGCGGAACGATCAATCGCTTTGGTTCGATCGATATTTCGGCGACAAAAGTGGGTGAAAACAGTTCCCTGCAAAAACTGATTCGCATGGTGCAGGATGCGGAAAACAGGCAGGCTCCCATGCAGCGAATTGCCGACAGAGCGGCGAGCTGGCTGGTGCCGGTCGCCCTGCTTATCGCGGTTTTGGCTTATGTGTTCACCGGAAATATCGTTACCGCCGTGACGGTATTGGTCGTGTTCTGCCCCTGCGCCCTTGTGCTGGCGACTCCCACCGCAATCATGGCGGCAATCGGTCAGGCGACGAAGCACGGCGTTATCATCAGGTCCGGCGAAGCCCTCGAAAAAATGGGGAAAGTGGACACGGTCGCATTTGACAAGACAGGCACCTTAACTTACGGACGCCTGGATGTCAGCGATATCATTTCCTTTGACGGAACTGTCGGCCGGACGGAATTGCTGGCTCTGGCCGCTTCTGCCGAATCCAGGAGCGAACACCCGTTGGGAAAAGCGATTGTGGAGTATGCCAGGACGGAAGAAGTCCCATTGGCCGAAGCGACGGCGTTCAAAATGACTGCCGGCAAGGGGATTTATTCCGAGGTCGATCATCGAAAGCTGTTTTGCGGAAATGAGAACTTTATTGCGGATAACGGAGTCCGGCCCGGCAACGATGTCCGGGAAGCGCTGGAACGGCTGCGCGCCCAGGGAAAAGCGTCCGTACTGATCGCCGACCATCGGAAATGTATCGGTGTCATCGCCCTCTCCGATGTGCTGCGCCCGGAGGCAAGGGAGATGGTTGCCCGGCTTTCGGATATGCAGACGCGTACCGTTTTGCTGACCGGAGATAACCGGAAAGCGGCGAATTATTTTGCGCAGCAGGCTGGAATTTCAGAAGTCCGGGCGGAATTGCTGCCGGAGGAAAAGGTACGGATCATTGAGGAATTGCAGCGGGGAAACCATAAAGTCTGTATGATCGGGGACGGCGTCAATGACGCACCTGCGCTGAAAACGGCTGATGTAAGCGTCGCGATGGGAAGTATGGGAAGCGATATCGCCATAGAAGCCGCTGACGTGGCGCTTATGAGCGACGATATTTCCAAAATCCCGTATTTGAAACGGCTGTCGAATGCGACGGTCAAAACGATCAAAGCCAGCATCGCATTGTCCATGTGCATCAACTTTGTGGCGATTGTGCTGTCGCTCATGGAAGTATTAACCCCCACGACGGGCGCGCTGGTACATAACGCGGGGTCCTGCTTTGTCGTATTGATCGCCGCGTTGCTCTACGACAGGAAATTCGGCTAAGCAGACGGCAAGAGAGGCGGCTGTCCGGGAAACTTCAGGATGAAAGAGCCTTCTATGGGCGCGCTTTTCGAAAGGCTTTCGGCGTCATGCCGAAGACCTTTTTGAACGTCCGGTCAAAATAGCTGACGGATTCGAAGCCCGAAGACAGCGCGATTTCGGTTATGGGAAGATCGGTGGCGGACAGGAGCTCCCGCCCTTTTTCCAGACGATAGCGGGTCAGATATTCCATGGGGGAGCAGCCCATTCCCTTCCGGAAGCAGCGAAGCGCCTCGTTTTTGCTGATGCTCGCCGCATCCGCCAGCTGCTGCAGGGTGATTTTGCCGGAAAAATTCTGATAGAGAAATTCCAGCATCAGTTTCAGCCGGCCCTGCATCGTCAGAAATCCCGCGGACTGAGGCTGGGTCAGACAGTCCTCACGATGGAGAAAGATCAGGCGCCACATGGCGGACACGGCCTGCCGGACGTCCAGCTCCAGAGTAGGGCTTCCCGTCTCGAAAAGGCGAAAGGCCTCCGACAGCAGATCCAGGATTTCCCCCTGCCAGCTTTCGGAAGGACGAAGCGGCAGGCAGGAAATGGAGGAGGAGAGAAAGGGCGTTACGAATTTCCGGTAAATCTCCTGGTCCGGCGCGGCGATGAGGGAGGGAGAAAAGACGATGTTGGGAACCAGAGTCCGCTCCCGCGCGTCCGTGCGGGAACCGTGCAGGACGGTGGAATTGATGAAAACGCCTTCTCCCTTTTTCAAGAGGATGTTCCGGTCCCCCACCCGGTAGTCGGCGCTCCCTTCCAGCACAAGGGCGCATTCGAATTCCGGATGCCAGTGCCGCTCCACGCTGTGATTGGGGAGAAGAAGGCTGTCGTCGATGTAATAGCGGATGGGAAACTGCGGGGCGCCGTGAACGGCCAGCTCCCGAAGCAGCTGATCCGTGGAAATGCAGTCCTGTTTCATGGGGGATCCTCCTGCGCGGCAAATCGCAATCGCTCAAAAATGGTGATATCGTATTGTTTTTCGAGTGTATTTTGAAAAAAGAAAGGGATGCTTTGTGTTATAGTACAAACTATGGTGAAAAGCGGGGCGTTTGTCAAGAAAAATCGTCCCGTTCCAAAAACAGGAAAACATTTCGAGGATGAGACGGAGGGACGGATCGAATGACATTGCTTCTGGTCGTAATTTTTGCGGATTTTATCAGTCTGGGGATCCCGGACTCCCTGTTCGGGTCGGCGTGGCCGGCGATCTATACGGAATTCGGGCTCCCGGTTTCCTGGGCGGGCTGCGTGACGGCGCTGATTTCCTGCTGTACCATCGTTTCCAGCCTGATGAGCTCCCGGGTGATCCGGCGCTTCGGCACGGGGATGGTGACGGCGGCCAGCGTGTGGATGACGGCTCTTTCGCTGCTGGGATTCTCCCTTTCCGACGGTTTCTTCTGGCTCTGCCTGCTGGCCGTCCCGCTGGGGTTGGGGGCCGGCAGCGTGGATACCGCTCTGAACAATTATGTGGCGCTGCATTATAAAGCGGTGCACATGAATCTGCTGCACTGCTTTTACGGGATCGGGGTTTCCCTGAGCCCGGCCCTCATGTCCTGGGCGCTTTCGGGGACCGGAGGATGGCGGGGCGGCTATCGTACCGTGGCCTGGATCCAGATCGCCATCGCCGTCCTCGCGACGGTTTCCCTTCCTCTGTGGAAAAGGGCCGCTTCCCGGGATGCAGAGCAGGGAGAGGAGACGGCGGAGACGATGTCCATCGGGAAGCTGGCAGGGATGCCGAAAGTCCGGGCGGTCTGGATGATGTTCTTCGGCTCCTGCGCCCTGGAGTACACGGCGGGAATCTGGGGAAGCACCTTTCTCGTGAACTGCCGGGGAATGGCGGTGGAAGCGGCGGCGGGCTGCACCACGTTTTACTACGTCGGGATGGCTCTGGGGAGATTTCTCTCCGGCGTCCTTTCCGGACGGCTGCACAGCAGAAAGCTGATCGCCATCGGGCAGGCGGTGACGGCCGCCGCCGTCCTGCTCCTGCTTTTGCCGCTGCCCCGGGCCTTCGCTGTGATCGGCCTCTTCGGGGTCGGCCTGGGAAACGGCCCCGTCTTCCCCAATCTGCTCCACCTGACCCCGGAGAACTTCGGCAGAAAGTTCTCCGGCGCGGTGATGGGCAGCCAGATGGCATCCTCCTACGTCGGCATCACCCTGATGCCCGCCCTGTTCGGCGTGCTGGCAAACCGGATCGGCGTGGAACTCTTCCCGGGCTGGCTGCTGGCCATGTTTGCGCTCATGCTTCTGGGAACGGGGCTCCTGGCGCGTTGCATGCGGAGGGAGGCTGTGGTAGAATAGGGAAAAAATCGAGGACAAAAGAGAGACTCTGACGATGGAAAACCTGATTTTTTCTTTTAACGCAACCCTTCCCATCTTCTTAACCATGCTGCTGGGGCTGTTCTTCCGGAAGATCGGCCTGATGGATGAAGCCTTTGTGAAGAGGATGAACCAGTTCGTTTTCGTGGCGGCGCTTCCCGCCCTGCTGTTCGAAGACCTTTCTGCGGTGGATTTTGTCCGGGCGTGGGATACCCGGTTCGTGCTGTTCTGCTTTTTCGTGACCCTTTTGAGCATCGGCCTGACCGTCCTGCTGTCCTTTTTCCTGAAGGACCGGTCGGCACAGGGGGAATTCGTGCAGGCATCCTACCGGAGCAGCGCGGCCATCCTGGGGATCGCCTTCATCCAGAACATCTACGGGGACGCGGGAATGGCGCCGCTGATGATCGTGGGCACGGTGCCCCTGTACAACGTCATGGCGGTGGTGGTCCTTTCCTTCCTGAAGCCGGACCGGGGAAGGCTGGACAGAAAGCTGGTGCTCAAAACGCTGAAGGGGATCGTCACCAATCCCATCCTGCTGGGAATCGCGGCGGGCCTGCTCTGGTCGGCGCTTCGGCTGCCCATGCCGGCGATCTTGGAAAAGACCGTGCACAACGTGGCCGTCCTGGCCACGCCGCTGGGGCTCATGGCCATGGGCGGATCCCTGGAATTCAAAAAGGCCCTGGGCAGAATCGGCCCCGCGGCGGCCGCATCTTTCATCAAACTGATCGGGCTGGCGGCTCTGTTTCTTCCGGCGGCGGTTTTTCGGGTGGCGGCGGCGGTTTTTCCGGCGGCGGCTTCTCGGGCGGCGGTTCGGGCGG
>OEQQ01000106.1_pt1 | contig 20098 bp, 17 predicted proteins | sample 1539741 | NCBI WGS metagenome assembly OEQQ01 (sample SAMEA3891876, study PRJEB23780) | metagenome | biome: terrestrial biome; feature: animal house; material: Caecal content | place: Italy | collected 2015-05-05
CAGGCGGTAGCCCGTTACCTGCGCAAATAACTAGAGAAAAAACTTGGACCAGGATGTTCGAACATCCTGGTCCAAGTTTTTTCTTATAACAGCGGAGCAAACACCTGCAAGATCTCCCGCCCCAAGCGGCGGTAGTAGGGCACGCTCTTACACTGCTCCAGGGTCACCGCCACGCTCTTGTCCTGGGTGCTCAAAAAGTCGTCCCGGATGTGGTGGACGGTGGGGGTTCCGTACAGGAGCACCCCGTTTTCAAAGTGCAAAAACATACTGCGGTAGTCCATATTCACCGTGCCTACGGTGGCATAACAGTCGTCCACCACAACGTTTTTGCTGTGGATGAAGCCGGGGGTGTACTCGTAGATCTTCACGCCCGCCTCTATAAGCTCGTCGTAGTGGGCCCGGGTCACCTCAAACACCGTCTTTTTGTCCGGGATGTGGGGGGTGATGATACGCACGTCCACCCCGGACTTGGCGGCGGTGGTGAGGGCCACCGTCATGGAGTAGTCAATGACCAGGTACGGCGTGGTGATGTACACATACCGCTTGGCCCGGTTGATGAGGTTGAGGTACACCGACAGCCCCACCGGCTCATTGTCCCAAGGGCAGTCCTGGTAGGGCTGCACATAGCCCACCTCGCTCCACGCCGAGGGCTCCGGCCGGTAGCCGTCAAAGTCCTCGGCACTGTTCTCAGTGAAGTCCCACATGGACAGGAACGACACGGTCATGGACCACACGGCATCCCCCTCCAGGCGGATGGCGGAGTCCTTCCAATGGCCGAACCGGGATTTGACGTTGATGTACTCGTCCGCCATGTTGATGCCCCCGGTAAAGGCGGTGTGACCGTCAATCACCAGAATCTTCCGGTGGTCCCGGTAGTTGTAGTGGGTGGATACCATCAAAGAGGCGGGGGCAAACATCTTGCACCGGATGCCCAGCTTCTCCAGCCGCCGGGGATAGTCGTGGGGCAGGTTGGTAAACTCGTTGGTGCCGTCGTACATGACCCGCACTTCCACACCCTGGGCGGCCTTTTCTGCCAGGATTTTCAGCACGGAGCCCCACATCAGCCCTTCCGCCAGGATAAAATACTCCAAAAAGATGAATTTCTCCGCCTTTTGAAGCTCCAGAATCAGCTGACGGAACTTGTCCTCTCCCAAGGGGAAGTAGGTAAGATTGGTGTTTTCATACACGGGAAAGCAACCGCTGCGGTGGATGTACCGAGCCATAGCTGCCGCCCCGGGACATTCCTCCCGGAGCTTTTCCATGGTTTCCGGATTCTGGGGGATCGCCAGCTGGGATTCATCGCTGCGCTTCTGCATCAGACGGGCCATAGCCCGGTGGCCGATGTCCCGCTCGGTAAAGAGGTACAGCAGGCCTCCGAAAACGGGAAGCAGCATAATGACCACCAGCCAGGTGATTTTCCCTGTGGGGTCCATCCGACCGTTGAGAAGATATAAAATGACCAGCAGAGAAAAAATGGTGCTGGCACCGTAAATACTGGGCAGCCACCGGTCAAACCAGAGGAAAAGCCCCAGCAGCACCACCACCTGCAAAAGCAGCAGTGCCACTACAAGAGTCAATCGATTGAAAAGCAGCCCGGGGAGGGTGCGTTTCTTTTTTTCCACCAGGGTGAGAATATCCGGGTTCTTTTCCAAGGCAGCCGCCTCCTTTTGGGGTTGTTACCCCTATTATACCACGGTTCCTGCAATCCGCAATACAAAAAAGCAGCACACCGATACCGGGTGCTGCTTTTCCTGGTTAACCTTTCCATTTGGCGTTTTTGCGTATGGTTTCCTTTGCGGCCTTTACAAAGTCCGCAATCATACGGATTTCGTATTCATCGCAATCGGAAACCAGGCTTTGTATCTCCTGGGAATAAATATCTTTGGCATGTATCACGCTGTCGCACAAAAACTCGTCCACGGAAACACCAAGGGCGTTTGCCAGAGATACAATGGTAGGCAAACTCAATTTTGAATTGCCTGTTTCAATATTGCTCATGTGTGTTGCAGAAAGGGAAGTTTTCTCTGCCAATGCTTCCTGTGTCAAATCTGCCTTGATACGGGCGATTTTAATGCGCTTGCCGATGGCTCGATAATCCAATTCCATTCAAAAATCCCTCGCAATTCCTCACTTTCCTATATTGTATTTTTTTCAATCTGCCATTATAATAATCTGTGTAAATGATTCATTTATATAGTTCATATTTTAATGAAAATATTTTATAATTCACTCTACAAGCTGTATTTCTGATGTATGTGAGGGAATGCAATGATTACTTGTACCTTTGCGGGACACAGAGAGGTTTTTGGCTCCTGTAAGCAACAGATAGAAACTGCACTGGAAAGGCTGATGGAAAATGAGGATTCGCTCCACTGTTATGTGGGTGGGATGGGGGAGTTCGACGCATTTTCTGCGGCTGCTGTCCGCAATTTGAAGAGGAAATATCCCCATAAGGAAATTCGGCTTACCCTTGTGCTGCCATATATGCAGCAAAAATTAAACGAGCATCGGGAATATTATGAAACAAGTTTTGATGATATTCTGATTCCCTCTGAGTTGGCAGGTATACATTATAAGCGAGCAATCCTTGCCCGCAACAGGTGGCTTGTGGACCATAGTGACTACATAATTGCTATGGTATGGCGCAATTTCGGCGGGGCCTATGCCACGCTGCAATATGCACAAAAGCAGGGCAAAAAAATAATTCCGCTGAAACGGTAAAAAACAGGAGCATAGTGCCGATAATCGGCAACTGTGCTCCTGTTTTTATCACGTTTTCAGGGAAAAGACTTATGTGTTAAAAAACAGCAGGGAATACCAGGTAATCACATCCTGGCTGTAGGTGAACTCCAGACCCATGGCTTCCAGGGTGGGGATGAGGTTGATGCCGTGGCTTTCGATGCAGGGGTGCATTTTCTCCGGGTGGCGGCAGGGCTTGCCCTCCGGATAGGTGCAGTGCCGGCACAGGGCGCAGGCCTGGGAGGACAGGATATAAGGCTCTGCCCCCTGCTCCCGGAGCAAATCCCCCACCTGATTGGTGATGGCCTCGTGGTCGCCCCGGGTGGCCAGGCACTCCTCCAGATTGGAGATGTCCTGCACCTGGGTGATGGTGCCCACAATCAGGCAGGCGCCATAGCTCAGGCACCGCTGCCGGCATTCCTCCACCGTCCCCACCCCCGGGGGACAGGCCCAGGTCTTGCCATACATGGGACATTCCTGCCGGCACACCTGCCGCACCCGCTGGGTAAAGTCCAGGCTTTCGGGGCTTATGTATTCATAGGTATAAAGGGGCAGTTGGTTAAGCCCCTCTTCCAGACGCACTTTGTCCATCAGCCCAGCTCCTCCAAAATCCGCTGACAGCCCTCCGCAATGTCCCGGTAGGCGGTTTCAAAGTCCCCGGTGTACCAGGGGTCTGCCACGTCCCGGGAAAGCAGGGGCTGGAACTTGGTTTCCCCCGGGAACATGCTCCGCAAGCGCCGTCCGTTGCTGCTGTCCATGTAGTAAATGTAGTCAAAGTCCCGGCAGTCCTGCCGGGTAATCTGCCGGGCAGTTTTCCCGGCGCAGGAAATGCCGTGGGCCGCCAGCTCCCGCCGTGCCGGGGGATACACCGGGTTCCCCTCCTCCTCCCGGCTGACAGCGGCGGAGGCGATAAAAAAGTCAGCGCTTTTTCCGGCCTTGGCCGCCATGTCCTTCAAAATAAACTCCGCCATGGGGCTTCTGCAAATATTCCCCAGGCACACAAACAAAATCTTTTTCACAGGCAATCTCCTTTTGGCGTTTTCCCCATTATACCACAGATTTTCCGTTTTTTCCATAAGAAAACGCCCCTGGAATGGGGTGCTTGCAATCCTACGGGGAGGCGAACCCGGCTGCTGCCGGGGGCTATAATTTTCCGGGGATTTTTGTTGACAAACAGGGGTTTTTTGTGTTTAATATAGAAGATAGAATCACAAGATAGGAGAAAACCATGGAAGAGAAAATTCTTGTTCTGGATTTCGGCGGTCAGTATAACCAGCTGATTGCCCGGCGCGTCCGGGAGCAGCAGGTCTATGCGGAAATCAAGCCCTATAACAAAATTACTCTGGAGGAAATCCGTCAGGAGAAGTACACCGGTATCATCTTCACCGGCGGCCCCAACAGCGTTTACGACCCCAAGTCCCCCCACTATGACCCGGAAATCCTGAACCTGGGAATCCCGGTGCTGGGCATCTGCTACGGCGCTCAGCTCATGGCCTATATGGCCGGCGGCGTGGTGTCCAGCGCAGAAAAGAGCAGCGAGTACGGCAAGACCATCTTCCGGGCCAAGGCAAGCCGCCTGTTCAAGGATGTGCCGGAGGAGAGCCAGTGCTGGATGAGCCATACGGACTTCATCAGCCAGGTGCCGGAGGGCTTCACCACCACCGCCACCACCGATAAGTGCCCCTGTGCCGCCATGGAGGACGACAGCCGGAAGCTCTACAGCGTCCAGTTCCATCCGGAGGTCACCCACTGCATCTATGGCAACCAGATTCTCCATAACTTCCTGTTCGACATCTGCGGCTGCAAGGGCACCTGGAATATGGACGACTTCGTGGAGCGGAGCGTGGCCTATTATAAGGAAAAGCTGGCAGGCAAGCGGGTGCTGTGCGCCCTCAGCGGCGGCGTGGACTCTGCCGTGGCGGCAGTGCTCCTCCACAAGGCCATCGGCTCCAACCTGGTGTGCGTGTTCGTGGATCACGGCCTGCTGCGGAAGAACGAAGGCGACTGGGTAGAGAGCATCTTCCGGGGCCAGTTCGGCATCAATCTGGTGCGGGCAAACGTGCAGGATACCTTCCTTTCCGCCCTGGCCGGTGTCACCGAGCCGGAGAAGAAGCGGAAGATCATCGGCGAGCTCTTCATCCGGGTGTTCGAGGAGGAGGCCCGAAAGCTGGGCAAGATTCCTGTGCTGGTGCAGGGCACCATCTACCCGGACGTGGTGGAAAGCGGCGCAGGAGACGCCTCCACCATCAAGAGCCACCACAATGTGGGCGGCCTGCCGGAGCGTATGGACTTTGAGGAAATCGTGGAGCCCCTGCGGGACCTGTTCAAGGACGAGGTGCGGAAAGTCGGCCTGGCCCTGGGCATCCCCAAGGAGCTGGTGTTCCGTCAGCCCTTCCCCGGCCCCGGCCTTGCCGTGCGGATTATCGGCGAAATCACCTTCGAGAAGCTGGAGCTGCTTCGTGAGGCCGACGCCATCTTCCGGGAGGAGCTGGAAAAGGACGACATCCGCAGCGTTGCCAGCCAGTACTTCGCCGTGCTTACCAACACCCAGAGCGTGGGCGTCATCGGCGACAGCCGCACCTACGGCTACACCGTAGCCCTGCGCTGCGTCACCACCGACGACTTCATGACCGCCGACTGGACCAGAGTCCCCTTCGAGGTCCTGGAGCGGGCAAGCCTTCGCATCACCGGCGAGGTCCCCGGCATCAACCGCATCACCTACGATATTACTTCCAAGCCCCCTGCAACGGTGGAATGGGAATAAAAATGCAATCCCCGAAAGCCCTTGATTTTTAAGGACTTTCGGGGTCTTTTTATGCCTACTGAGTGTAATTTGCGTATATTTTGGTTTTTGTGCCAGGAATCAATGCTATCATCTTGCTATCAAATCAGCTTTTCTGTATTTCCTTGCAGCTTCATCTTAAGTTCTCTTTCAGCTCATTGAGGGAAGCCCGTACCGGTTCGCTGGCTGTTTCACCGTATTTGGCGGCCATGCGCAGATAACCGTCGCAGAGGCTTTCCCAGCGAAGGAGATTTTGCGGCATGGAGGCGTCCTGTAATACAACACTGAGGTTATCCCAACGGATGACCTCTTCTTTTTTGCTGAAAAGAGCCAGATAAGTCTGCAAGACCGGGGAATATCAGCTTTTGGGAATGGTTTTTCAAATAGCATAAGTTTATCCGCTTGTTTGATTTTTTATGGTGAAAATTATGTTGACAATCGTATGTTTGTTCCCTATAATATAAGTGTATGATTTTATTTGCTTCTTGATGTGCGTAAATCGATTGTTAGCCAGGTGCATACCATGAAAAGTGTTGAAGAATATAAGGAAATATTTAATAGATACGGTGGAATGATGCGGTCAAAGGAGCTGCAGCAGGAAAGGATTCTGTACCGCCCTCTGCAAAAACTGATCGAGTGTGGGCTTGTAGAAAAGGTGCGCTATGGATATTACCAGTGGGTTGACCAAGAAGATTTCAGCGAAATTACCACGGTAATCCGCCTGTTCCCGGACGCGATCCTTTGCATGGATACAGCCCTTAGATATTATGGGTACAGTGACCGGACCCCTGGGGAATGGCATCTTGCGGTAAGCAAGGATTCCGGGAAATCCCGGTTCAGGATTGACTATCCTTTCGTAAAACCCTACTATATGGAGCCCTCTATTTTGGGACTTGGCCTGACGAATGGGAAAATGGATGGATATGAGATCCCTATCTACGACAAAGACAGAGTGATCTGCGATTGCCTGCGGTATCGCAATAAGATGGATAAAGAGATATTCAACAAGGCAATTCAAAACTATATTGCCGATCGTGAGAAGCGTATCCCGAAGCTTTTGGAATACGCAGAAGCTCTGAGGGTAAAGAAAATTGCAAAGGACTTGATAGGAGTGTGGCTGTGATGGGGGATATTGCTGCTTCCGTACTGGCGAAATTGAAAAATAAAGCCAAGGCATCCGGTATCAGCTATCAGCAGTGTCTGCAACTGTTCTTCCAGGAAGAATTCCTGCGCAGGTTGGCGGGCTCTGAGTATGCCCAGAATTTTGTGCTGAAGGGTGGCCTGTTTATCTATACCCTGACCAACTTTGAAAGTCGGGCAACCGTAGATGTGGATTTCCTTATGCGCGGCCTCAGCAATGATCTTGCCCGAATGGATGCAATCATTGGGGAAATCCTGGCGGTGGATACAGGCAATGATTTTGTAACTTTTAAGGCTGGCAAAACCCAGCCGATTGCAGTACAGCGAAAGTACCATGGTGTCAGTACACAGATCATAGGCTGTATCAAAAATGTGCGTGTGCCTTTCAATGTGGATATTGGCGTGGGGGATGTGATTGTGCCCGGTGCCCAACGCCAAGCCATCCAGACACAGCTGGATGGTTACGACAAACCGGAGATTCTGACCTACTCGCTGGAAAGCACCATTGCCGAGAAATTCGATGCCATCCTGCAAAGGTTTGAACTCACCGGCCGCATGAAGGATTTTTATGATATTTACTATCTGTCCCGGAAGTTTGATTTCGATGGGCTGAAGCTGCAAACAGCAATCCAGAAGACTTTGCGCAACCGCGGCACCGCCTATGAAAAAGACAGCTTCCAACGGGTGTTGGCACTGCGGGATGACGGCGATATGCATACGAAATGGCGGTATTTTCTCAGGACCTTGGGCAACCCGGAAATGGCGTTTTCCTCGGTTATTGGCGGGATTGAGACGTTCTTATTACCGGTTTGGGATGCAATATCAAACGATATTGAACTGCAAAAGGTGTGGATAGCAACCAGTACAAAATGGACAGATATAATCTGATGGGAGACTTATCAAAATAATGTTCTCCTTCAACCTTGCTAGAATAACCCGAAAAATATGCGGGGAATGCTGAAATACACTGATCGGTTTAAAAGGTGCTGGATTTTCGAAAAAATGCAGATATCTATCGAGAAAATATTTTCATATTTGGGGTCCTTGTATACGAAAACAGGTAAAACAAAGGGGCTTGGTGACGAAAAAAACAGACGCCAAATGGCGACCACAGTTTGACTATTTATCTAAATAGGAAAACTGTGGTTACATGCCAATTCTCAGAAGATGTGGACACAAATGCAGATTTTTCCGGGGGAAAGATGATAAGACCAAGTTATCTCTGAAAAGTAAAGAGGCGAAGAAAGTGTTTTACCATGAATCTGATTCTATTAATGTTCTAAATTTATCTACACGCTCGTACAATGCACTTTATAAAGCGGGCATATTGACAATTGGTGATCTGCAAGCGCTATCTGAAGCAGATTTGCACAATATAAAGAACTTAGGTGTGAAAAGTATTCAAGAGATTCTTGAGGTAAGAGCAAGCCGACAAGTTTGGACAGCAGGCTATTCATTGGAGGAAACTCCGGCAGAAGAACACACGCCGTCGTTTACAGGAGATGATGGTATTGCTTATCAAGACATTCCCGTTGAGCAGATGGGCCTTTCAAATAGAGCGTACAACTGCTTAAAAAGACAAGATATCTCTTTTCTTTCGCAATTACAGCACTTGACTCGTGACGAAATAAAGGAATGGAACAATGTTGGTGAAAAAACCGTAACAGAAATTCTCCAAAAGAGAGATACCTGTCTGCTGCAGCCTGTTTTGGATTTACCGGCGGTCTCCTCTGATGCATCCCGAACCGCTTTTGCTCGCCTGTGCCAATTGGTAGTGAAACGACTGGCATCTATTTATGCACTTCCCGCAAACGATCTTTATGAGCAAATCGGCCCGCTCTACGAGATCTATTTTCAAGAACACTCTGGGGAGAATATAAACGAAGAAGTCCTTATAAACACCCCAGACTTTATTCGCACAATATCTGCTTCGCCTGTCTTTGCAAGTGGGATTCAGGCCCGGATATTATCCATTTTAAATAAAGCAGTGTGTGGATGCAGCCTCAAAAGCTTATCGGACACCTGCGCTCCGGTGCCTTCAGATGTATTGGAAACCAATTTGCGGTTTCTCATTGCTACCAAAAACGCAGTACGGAATGAAGACGGTTTCTATGCGGTCAAGAGAATGACGGCCATTGAGTACGCAGCACAGATTCCGGATCAGCGGCGTGGGTATGTTTTGACCGAAAGGCTGCATGGTCGGACATTAGAGGATATTGGAAATGAGTTGAATCTTCAGAGAGAGCGTATTCGGCAGATCGTGAACAAAACTCTGGAGCAACATCCCATTTTTTATGAAGATCGATATGCGGAAGTGTTTCAGAAATACGATTTTTCAAGAGATGATTTTCGCATTGCTTTTCAAGAAGATGAAACAGTGTATGAGTATCTGAAGCTTCAGTATAAGTCTGGAGAATTGCAGCCGGAGGAACTCATGGACGATGAGGCTTTTCCCACTGCGTTCCGTCGAGCAGGCGAGCGCATTGCACATAAAAATTGCATCCAAATCGGATCTGCAATTATTCCCTGCAAACGAGATGCATTATGCGACTATGCGTTGCGTGAATATGCTTCAGACGAAATATCTTATAGTGGCTTTACGGAGAAATATAATGCATTATTGTCTGATTTGGGAATATCCGATGTTTCAAAACTTACATTGGGTGCAAGAGGGTACGAAAATAAGCTTGCAGCAAGCAAAAATATCCTTTGGAAACAGGGAAAGTGTTTGCGTTATTATCCCATTGCTCTTTATGATTACGCCAATCTACTGGATACCTTGGATCTAAATCAATATGTTGATATAGAAATTTCCGCACTTAAGCTTTTTGTCAAATATTCAGAACTTATGCGGGAATATGATATCCGAGATGAATATGAGCTACACAATTTGCTGAAAAAGATTTGCTCTGAGCAAGAGTATCCCAATGTTCGTTTTCTTCGGATGCCTACAATCGAGTTTGGACATCCCGATCGGGACCAGCAAGTAATGGATTTACTGCTTTCTTGTGCACCCATCTCCAAAGAAGCATTTGCACAGCGGTATGAGGAAGAGTATGGGATAAAGGCTGCTAGTGTAATGGCCAACTATTTAGATTGTATCGTGGCCTATTTGGACGGGGACACCTATCGGATTGACTCGCCAGCCATTCCTGATGCAATGGCTCAAAAACTTAAAGCAGAGTTAACGGACGATTTCTATCTTCTTTCAGAGTTGCATGAGATCTACCGACGCCTTTTCCCTGATGTGGACAGGGCGCTACTTAACAGTTACAGCATTACAAACCTCGGCTTTCATATTTATTCCAACTATGTTGTAAGCAATAAGTACCATTCTGCGGTTGAATATTTCAGGCACTTACTGTTAGATGAAGACATTGTGGATATATCACACTTCAAGAAAGGTGTTCTTTCTACAATAACATTTATGTCCCAACTCTATAAGCTACGCGAAGATCTGGAAATCATTGAGTTTGCCCCGCAAAAATATATACACATTCGAAAATTAAACCAAGCCGGAATTCATAAAGATGATTTGAGAGAATTCTGCGAAGATGTTGCCGGCTATGTAAACGATGGAGAATATTTTACAGTGTTCTCTTTGCAAAAATCCGGTTTCACACACAATCTTGATGAGTTTGGATTTGATGACTGGTTCTATGCTTCTGTGCTGGCCGAGAGCAAAAACAAATTCTCCTATCAGCGCACTGGTGGAACCCGTCTATTTAGAAAAGGCAACGAGGAAGTCCGATTTTCGGGACTGATGGAAGTCATTTTGTACAATCAAGATTCGCTGTCAATGGATATCTATGACTTGGCAGACTATCTCTGGTCTGAGTATAAAATTAAATTTTCCGTTTGGAAACTCGCGGAAATTACACGCGAAAATGGAATGTTCTATGATCCTATTTCTGAAAAAATATTTGTTGACTACGATGCTTATTTTGAAAGTATTTAAACAAAAATGAGGGATAAATATGAATTTACTTGTTGATGGCGTTGCACAAAAAGCGGTTGCCGAAACCGGAAGAAAACAAAAACTGTTGATAGATGGACATTACGAGGACTTTGGAATCTACCGTATTAGGCTGGATCTTCTCTATTTCAATGACCAAAATGACCGAATTGCAACCGATATTAGCCGATATAATGCATCCCATCCCCATAATTTAATAAGCGGCGTGCAGCATGATGCCCAGTATAATGCACTGATTCATAGTTTTATCGTGAAAAGCAATGAAGCACGGTTAAAAACTACACAGAGAAATATACAGCTATATGGTCAAACAAATCCAGGTGTTGTTTTGGCGGATGGACGCGTAATTGACGGGAACCGCAGATTTGCTTGCTTGCGCAATATCCAAGAAAGTACGGGTGCAGAGCAATACTTTGAAGCTTCTATATTGGAGCACACATTAGGCCATAATGCCAAACAGATTAAACAGTTAGAATTAACCATTCAATTGGGTCAAGATCGGCCTGTGGAATATGACCCTATTGACCGTCTTGTTGGTATATATAACGACCTCATTTGTATACAAGAAGATGGAAAAAGTTTGCTTACAATTCAGGAATATCTACATTGCTTGGGAACCAACTCAACTGAGGCAGATATTAAGGCCGACATAGAACGGGCTAAATTAATGGTAGAATTTCTGGAATCCATCAACGCACCTTTTCAGTTTTATTTGGCAAAGCAAATGAATCTGAATGATCCGTTAAAAGAGTTACATAAAATTATAAAAAAGTGTCGTAACGATGAACAAAAAGACGATATCAAAAATGTTGTCTTTGCTAATCTCCTCATGCAACCGCACGGAGATATGACAAGGTATATTCGTAAAGTAGGAAAAGTCATTTCCAATCCCAAAATTTCTTCCGGTTTCTTGGATGAGCAGCTTGAATTAACTGAACAGGTTTATGATACGCTGGAAGGTATACCAGTTGTCACAGAAAAGGTAATTAACGAAAAGATTCGCACCCAGGATGATTTGAAGGAAGATTTTGCGCACTCTACGGAAAAATGGGTCAGCAAAGCTGATGGTGATGCTACTCGCAATCGTCCGGCACAGCAGGCTGAGAAGGCATACGAGATGCTGGATACCATCGACACCAATATCTTCAAGAAGCTGAACGACGAGCAAAAAGATGATATTCGAAATCGGCTGGACCAGATCCAAGAGGTGCTTAACCGCATCAGAGGGGAACTTGATGCCTAATGTTTAAGGACTTATCTTTACAGGCCACTTATTCTTCTTATGAAGATAACTTGGGAGATCTATTCTACTCTCCTGTACTGGCCCAGAGTGTTCGTTATGATCGTGCAACAGCATATTTTTCGGCCAAAGCCCTTGCAAATTATGCCAAGGGTCTTGAGTGCTTTGCGCAAAAAGGACATGCCATGCGTCTGATTGTATCTGCAGAAATCGATAAAGAAGATTACATGCAAATTCAAGATGGCTATGCATTGCGCGGAACCATAACAGAAGAATTGGTTGCCCGGATGCGTGAGACACTCTCCCTGGAGGAAGAGAGAAATATATCCAATTTGGCCTACTTGGTGGGCCTTGGAGTTATTGATATTAAGGTCGCGTTTACCCCAGTAGGCATTTTCCATGATAAGTTTGGAATTGTTGAGGATGCAGAAGGAAACATTATTTGCTTCCGTGGTTCTAACAATGAAACTGCGGCTGCATTTGAATCCAACTATGAAGCCTTTGATATTACTTGCAGTTGGCAGGCATCGTCGTTTGATTATTCAAAAATCACTAAAAGCCAGCAGACTTTTGAGAAGCTGTGGAGTAATCAGGCAGAAAACATTTGCGTCCTTGAAATGGATTCTCTGGTCTATCAGGAACTGGAAAAGTACAACAAAGGCCGGCTGATTATAGATCCTGTACAGTTGGAAACGGACTGCATGCTTTTGGATTACAATAGCGTATTGACCTTGGACTTCAAGGGTATTTCTGATCCACTCTGGAATACTGCCTTTTATAAAATGCGGCTGAAACGGTTTGTGGACACTTCAAAAAGCACAGATGAGCGTATTTTCTTTAAAGATGTGCTGAAATATCCACAGTTTAAGCGCATTATTAATTTACTGCAGAATGAGGCTGATAAACGAGGATACCGTTTTTTTGTTACATCCCGTCTCAGGAAATACATATCAGACCGGGAACTGCATATAGAAAAGCGGGCAGGACTTGGTTTGGCAATTAAGCAGCATAGTCCGGAAGTGCTGGAAAAATATGAGGAGTACAAAGCTGTAGTAAATAGTGCTCTCAGTAGACCGCTTCGCGAAAAGCAGATGTGGGACTCTTTTTTCATGTGTACTATGAAAAAAGCCTGCAACTTTTCTGTCCCAGGATCTGGAAAAACGGCTTCTGTCCTGGGTGTATTTGCATACCTCTATGCTAAAGGATTGGTACGCCGTCTTGTAATGGTTGGCCCCAAAAATTCCTTTGGTTCCTGGCAGGATGAATTTCAGCTCTGCTTTGGTAATAAACTGCCGCTTCGGGTTTTTAACATCCATAATCCAAACTATAAGACAGTGGACGAAAAGCGAACAGCGCTGTTGTTTGAAAGTGGCAGTGCAAATCTTGTTTTATTGAATTATGATTGTCTGCGCTCCTATCTTTCGGAAGTTCAAAAACTCATGGGAACATCGACGCTTTTAGTATTTGATGAGGTACATAAAGTAAAGGCCATTGATGGAAGCAATGCACGGAAAGCCTTGGAGTTAGCTGAAAATGCGTTTTATACGATTGCTCTGACCGGTACACCGATTCCTAATTCCTATACGGATATATGGAATCTATTGAACATTCTGTACCACAACGAATATGATGAATTTTTCGGATTCAGTCCTCAGCAACTTAAGGCTCCATCTCAAGATGACATCAATCTGATCAATAAAAGACTTCAGCCTTTTTTTTGCCGGACAACAAAACAACAGTTGGCAGTTCCGAATGCAAACCCAGATGTTATTGAAGAAGTATCTGCAAGTGAGGCAGAAAATCAACTTTTTCATATCTTGCAACTGAAATATGCAAGGAATAAGCTGGCGCTTATTATCCGGTTGTTGCAGTTGGAATCGAATCCTGCAATGCTGCTTGATAAACTGGAGTTGTCTGACTTTGCAGACATTTTGGATATTTCGGCTGTTGATATCGAGGACATTGATTATGTGGATTACTCCGAGGATGTAAAACAGCTCATTGACTCTGTTGGAAGCACATCAAAATTCCGTGCATGTATTTCTCTGGCTGAAAAGCTGGTTACACAAAGAAAACCAGTGATCATCTGGTGTATCTTTGTAGACTCAATCAATCATATTGCCGGTACTTTGCGGAAGAAAGGCATCCATGTAGAATGCATCTATGGTCAAACCAGCATGGATGAACGCCAGCGAATTGTATCCGATTTTCGAGATGGCCATATTGATGTCTTGATTACCAACCCACACACACTGGCCGAATCAGTCTCGCTGCATAAATCCTGTCATGATGCTATTTATTTTGAATACAGCTATAATCTTGTACATTTATTGCAATCAAAAGATAGAATTCACCGTTTAGGTTTGCCAGATGGGCAATATACACAGTATTACTATCTTCAGGAGCAGTTTACTACCGGTGAGGGTGAATTGTTCTCACTGGGTGCCAGAATCTTAAATCGCCTGAATGAGAAAGAAAGAATTATGCTGGAAGCTATCGAAAATAACTGCCTGGAGTCTGTAACTACAGTACAAGAAGACCTGGACCTTATTTTTCAGGGACTTAAATTAGGGGCAACTGAAAAATACGGAACATTTCAATAGGACAAGGATAATCTGTATCAACAATAAAGCTGAATGGGTTTTGTTCGGCGTAAAGGAGTGGTATCATGCAAATTGGTTGCACGCAAAAACTATTGGCTTATCTGAAGCGGGAACCGGAGGCCGTAGAGGAGGGCATGGACGATTTTTACAGCTGGTCGGCCACGCTTTTGACGATTCGGCGGCGTAAAACCATTGCGGTGGTACATGATGCCAGCCGGTGTGGTTTTGTGCTGTATGGGGTGACCGCTAAGCAGCTCAAACAGATGGATCAACTTCTGATAGAAGGAATCCGGAGGATGCTGGAGGCAGAGTGCATTGCACCGGAGGTTGTCCAGGAATATCTTCAAGGCTGCGGTCCGACCGTCCGCTACACAAAGACCAGGAATCGCTCCGCAGTTGCTCACCTGAATCGGTTTGTCCAGCGGGTAGAACAGCTGGCAGATGGTTTTCTCAACGAGAGCCTGTTTCAGCCCCAGATTCTCCTGTTGCTCAACAGCGACATCTTTTCCGCCGGAAAGGAATATGCGTTTACCCGGGAGCTGCTGCGGGACGGATTTGCAGCTCACTATCCCGACCGAACGGCATTTCTGTATCCTATGGTAACGCTGGATGTTCGGCTCCATTTGCATTCCCCTTGTTCCCGCCGTATTCGTGTTCCGCTGCGGCAGTCGCTGTCTGATTTTCATCAGACGCTGCAGATTCTGTTTGGGTGGAAGGACTATCATCTTCATAGCTTCGAGCTGGAGCCGGATTTGCCCCTGGATATCACGATGCCGGAGTATGCCTCCCTTGCTTCCATGGATGATTGGGGGATGTGTGATACAGAGCCTATGGAGCGGTGGATCCTCTTATCAGAAGTTCTGGAGCATCATCCCCACTTTTGGTACATCTACGATATGGGAGACAGGTGGGAACACGAGATTACATTGGTCAGTCAGGAAAATATGACTGCTTTTTCCGGCCCACAGTGTATTCTGGCTTTGGGAGATGCGCCGCCTGAGGATGTAGGTGGGGCGGATGGATTTGCAGAGCTGCTGGAGCTGCTGCAGCATCCCGAAGATCCGGAATACCTGGCAGCAAAACAGTGGCTGGAGGGGACTGGTTGGAAACCCCTGGACATGGAACAGCTACAGGATACATTAAATTGGCGGAGCCCCTTACGGTAAAAATAGGGCAGGTTGTTTGTGGATACCGCACGGACAAGAACATCGCCACAGCAAAATATGCGCCTGGCGGATGGGAGAAAAATTCTCCTCTGGAAATCTCTGCGTATCTATGCTATAATACAGCCAAGCCACACGCAACCTGCAACAAGCGCAAACAATGATAGCGGAAAGGCGATAGCTTTTTGATAGCAGAATTTCGGATAGACCATAGGATAAGGATAATCTGTATCAAAACAAATCACACCGAATGAAATCCACTATATAAAAAAGTTTAGAAATGGATTTCGCCCGGCGAGTGGGAATAAAAATGCAATCCCCGAAAGCCCTTGATTTCTAAGGACTTTCGGGGTCTTTTTATGCCTTCTGAGTGCAATTTGCGTACATTTTGGTTATTTTGCCAGGAATCAATGCGGGCGGGTAGAACAACTGGCGGAAACAGATAATGTAACAGAAGAACGCAAACCTGAAAATCAAATGCTGTGGTACAGAAACAGTAAGCAATCCATTTTACAACTATTTTTACACGCTAAACAGAAAATGTGCGTGTAAAAAGTTGCTGTAAAATATAGATCTGGGGCTATGATACGTTATGACACAAAAACCACATCTGACGGTTTATAACAAAAGGCGTCAGGCTGTGGCTCTCGGTAACAAGAGGGAAACAACCCCCGAAAGGCCTTGGTTTTCCAGGGCTTTCGGGGGTTTTTGCTTAAAATCAGGGGGTGCTCTGGTTCAGGGAGAACCAGGAGCCTTTGGTGTCCAGGAGGCCTGCTTTTTTCAGCTTGCTGATTTCGGCGGACATGGCGGAGCGTTCTACCCCCAGGTAGTCTGCCAGGGACTGGCGGTCCAGGGGGATGGTGAATTGGGAAGCACCCTGGGCTTTGGCCTGGGACAGAAGGTAGGCAAGGAGCTTTTCCCTGGTGGTTTTCTGGGACATAATGCGGATTTTGTTGGTAAACGCCAGATTTTTCCGGGAGATGAGCTGCAATAAGTTCTGAACCAGCCGGTTGTGAAAGCCGCAGGTGTGGGGACACAGGGTCATTACCCGCCGGCAGTCCAGCAGCAGCACCCGGCTCTCAACGGCTGCCAGGACGCTCACCGGCAGGGCGTCCAGGCCTGCACAGGCGAACACCTCCCCGAAGGTATCCCCCGGCTGCAAGACCGACAGGACGTTCCGGTTTCCGTAGTAGTCCTGCTGCACCACCTGCACCGTGCCGGTGAGCACAACCCCCATATGGGTTGCCGGTTCCCCCTCCAGAAATACAGGGCTGCCCTTGGGGACGGCCTTTTCCCGTCCTCCCAGGCACCGGAGCATGGGTGATAAATCCTCCTGGCTGATTCCGGCAAACAGCGGGCACAGGAGGGAAAAATATTCCTCCATAAAATCTCCTTTCGTGTTGGATTTCCAACAGATAGTTTTTGCCCATTGTAGTAGAATATCCACGAAAAGTCAAGGGAACCAGGAGGAAAAACCTATGATTCGCAGAATTATTCAGATTGATGAAGAGAAGTGCAACGGCTGCAGTGCCTGCGCCCGGGCCTGTCACGAAGGAGCCATCGCCATGGTGGAGGGAAAGGCCCGTTTGATGCGGGAGGACTACTGCGACGGCCTGGGAGACTGTCTCCCCGCCTGCCCCACGGGGGCCATTACCTTCGTGGAGCGGGAGGCGGCGGCCTATGACCAGGCTGCGGTAGCAGAAAATCAGAAAAAGCAAGGCCATACCGGCTGCCCCGGGCAGCGGCTGCGGCAGTTTGCATCCCGGCCTGTTCAGGAGGCAACCGAGAGCGTCCCCTCCCGGCTGGGTCAGTGGCCCTGCCAGATTCAGCTGGTGCCGGTGAACGCCCCCTATTTTGAGAACGCCCGGCTGCTCATTGCCGCCGACTGCACCGCCTTTGCCTACGGCAATTTCCATCAGGCGTTCATGGCGGGGAAAATCACCCTGGTGGGCTGCCCCAAGCTGGACCGGGTGGACTACAGCGAAAAGCTCACCCAGATTCTCCTGCACAACAACATCGCAAGCCTCACGGTGGTGCGGATGGAGGTGCCCTGCTGCGGCGGACTGGAGCTGGCGGTGAAGAAAGCCTTGCAGGCCAGCGGAAAAATCATTCCCTGGCAGGTGGTGACATTGTCGGTGGACGGCAGGATTCTGGACTGAATAAAAGGCGGAAAACCATAGATAATAGAATCAGGAGGTAGGTTTATGAACCCCAAAATGAAGAATATCCCTAAATCTCAGGTGCTTGACCTGAAGGAGCAGATTGCCTATCAGCCGGGGCAGGTGGTGAGCAAGACCCTGGCTCAGAACAGCGCCCTGAGCATTACCCTGTTCTCCTTTGCCAAGGGGGAGGAAATCAGCACCCATGAATCCGGCGGGGATGCCTTCGTCACCTGCCTGGACGGGGTGGGGAGAATCACCATCGATGGGGAGGACTATCTTCTCCGGGAGGGCCAGTCCATTGTCATGCCTGCAGGACACCCCCACGCCGTGTACGGCCAGGAGGCCTTCAAGATGCTGCTGGTGGTTGTATTTTGAAAAAGGAGTGTAAAGATGAAAGCGATTGTAGATAAGGACACCTGCATTGGCTGCGGCCTTTGCTGCGGCGTTTGCCCGGAGGTGTTCTCCATGGACGACGAGGACAAGGCGGAGGCCTTTGCCCCCGCAGAAGAAAGCAACAAGAGCCAGGTACAGGAGGCCATTGACGGCTGCCCTGTGGAGGCCATTTCCTGGGAGGATTAAAATGGAAAATCAGATGTTTTGCTATCAGTGTCAGGAGACTGCCGGGTGCACCGGCTGCACCCGGGTGGGTGTGTGCGGAAAGACCCCGGATGTGGCCGCCATGCAGGATCTTCTGGTGTATGTGACCAAGGGCATTGCCGCCGTGGCGGTGGCTCTGGGCCGGGAGGGGCAGGAGGTGTCCCCGGCGGTGAACCGCACCATCACCCAGAACCTGTTTGCCACCATCACCAACGCCAATTTTGACAAAGCCCGCATTGAGGGCCGGATTGCCGCCACCCTGGAGGAGAAGAAAGCCCTCCTTGACCGCCTTTCCCACAAGGACAACCTGCCGGAGGCGGCTCTGTGGGACGGCTCCGGGGACTGGGCAGCCAAGGCAAAGACCGTGGGGGTGCTGTCCACGGAAAACGAGGACATTCGTTCCCTCCGGGAGCTGATTACCTACGGCCTGAAGGGTCTTTCTGCCTACACCAAGCACGCCAATGTGCTGCTCCAGGAGGACCGGGAGCTGGAGGCCTTTTTGCAGCGGGCTCTGGCTGCCACCTTGGATGACACCCTGGGGGTAAACGACCTGGTGGCCCTGACTCTGGAAACCGGCAAGTACGGCGTGTCTGCCATGGCTCTTCTGGACAAGGCCAACACCTCTGCCTACGGCAACCCGGAAATCAGCCGGGTGAAGCTGGGAGTGGGGAAGAACCCCGGCATTCTGGTGTCCGGCCACGACCTGCGGGATTTGGAGATGCTCCTGGAGCAGACCCAGGGCACGGGGGTGGATGTGTATACCCACTCGGAGATGCTCCCGGCTCACTACTACCCGGCCTTCAAGAAGTACCCCAACTTCGTGGGCAACTACGGCAACGCCTGGTGGAAGCAGAAGGAGGAGTTTGAGGCCTTCCGGGGTCCCATCCTCATGACCACCAACTGCATCGTGCCCCCCAAGGACAGCTACAAAGACCGGCTCTACACCACCGGTGCCGCAGGCTTCCCCGGCTGCAAGCACATCCCCGGGGAAATCGGGGAGAAGAAGGACTTTTCCCAGATCATCGCCCAGGCCAAGACCTGCCAGCCTCCTAAGGAACTGGAGTCCGGGGAGATTGTGGGCGGCTTTGCCCATGAGCAGGTCTTTGCTCTGGCGGACAAGGTGGTGCAGGCGGTAAAGAGCGGCGCCATCCGGAAATTCGTGGTGATGGCAGGCTGCGACGGCCGGGCCAGGAGCCGGGATTATTACCGGGCCTTTGCAGAGGCTCTGCCCCGGGATACGGTGATTCTCACCGCCGGCTGCGCCAAGTACCGGTACAACAAGCTGAACCTGGGAGATATCGGCGGCATTCCCCGGGTGCTGGATGCCGGGCAGTGCAACGACTCCTACTCCCTGGCGGTGATTGCCCTGAAGCTGAAGGAGATTTTCGGCCTTGCAGACATCAACGACCTGCCCATCGTGTATAACATCGCCTGGTACGAGCAAAAAGCGGTGATTGTGCTGCTGGCCCTACTGTACCTGGGGGTGAAGAACATCCACCTGGGCCCCACCCTGCCTGCCTTCCTCAGCCCCAATGTGGCAAAGGTACTGGTGGAGAATTTCGGCATTGCCGGCATTACCACCGTGGAAGAGGACATGCAGCTGTTCTTCGGCGCATAAGAAAAAGCCCATTCTCTGGATTTTGAACTGCTCCCCGTCAAGTAGACAATGAAATAAAATAAAAATTTTCTGCACTTC
>OEQQ01000107.1_pt1 | contig 19994 bp, 24 predicted proteins | sample 1539741 | NCBI WGS metagenome assembly OEQQ01 (sample SAMEA3891876, study PRJEB23780) | metagenome | biome: terrestrial biome; feature: animal house; material: Caecal content | place: Italy | collected 2015-05-05
CGCTGCACCTGGCCGAAAACGAGGACGTCAAGTTCGGCAACCCCAACATCCCGACGGCTAGCTTTGACGAATTCGTCAAGGCAATCTGCCGTCAGATCGGCGCAGCCCTGGAACTGCCCTATGATGTGCTCATCAAAGAGTTTAATTCCAGCTACTCAGCTTCGCGCGGGGCGCTGCTGGAGGCCTGGGAGGCGTTCAAGATGCGCCGGAAGTGGTTTGTGGACCGGTTCTGTCAGCCGGTCTACGAAAGCTGGCTGGCCGAAGCGGTGGCCCGAGGGCGCATCAACGCCCCGGGCTTTTTCTCTGACCCGCTCGTCCGCGCGGCCTGGTGCGGCGCACGATGGATCGGGCCGGTGCAGGGCAGTTTGGACCCCAAAAAGGAAGCTGAGGCCAACCTGCTGCTGATCGACCACGCCATCAAGACCCACGAGCAGGTCACACGGGAGACGAGCGGCGGCGATTGGGAGGAAAACGTCGAGCAGCTTGCCCAGGAGAATGCGGCCCTGGCCGCCGCTGGCGGAAAGCAGATCACGGTCGTCCAGGCCGACCCCGCTGACCCGGATGACCCTGATTCCGGCCAGGGCAGCAATGAGTGAGGTGTGAATATGAGCAAAAACACAGGCCGCCCGGCGGCCGTGGATATCCAGAAAAGCGTATATACCCTTGCCAGCATGGACGGCGAAAGCGCAGAGCTGACCATGTACGGCGACATTTACGAGAGCCAGCCAGTCGATTTTTGGACGGGGAAGCCGGTGGAGGGGCAGTTCATCCTGCTGTCTGATTTTCTGGCCGACCTGGAACAAATCGCAGGCTGCAAAAGCCTGACCATCCGCATGAACAGCTACGGCGGCGACGCCGGGGTGTCAAACACCATCCACAACCGCCTGCGTGAGCTGGCAAGGGGCGGCATGAAGCTGACCTGCGTGGTGGACGGCGTGGCCATGAGCGGAGGGTCTCTTATCATGTGCGCCTGCGATACGGTGCGGGTCAACCCGTCCAGCCTCGTGATGATCCACAAGTGCTGGACCTCTTTGTGGGGCGGCTACAATGCCGACGAGCTGCGGGAACTGGCAAGCAAAAACGACGCCTGGGACAAAATGCAGGCAGAAATTTACCACCGCAAGACCGGCTTGTCCGAAACCGTGCTGATCCACATGATGTCCGATACCACCTACATGACAGGCCGCGAGGCGGTCGAGAAGGGCTTTGCGGATGAGGTGATCGAGGACGCAGAACCGCTGAACATCGCGGCCAGCGCCGACCGTCGGAGCCTGCTGGTGAACGGCCGCCCGATGCACCTGGCCCCCGGCATGGCCGTGCCGGACAACATTCCTTCGGTTGCGCCCGGGGCACCCGCTCCGGTCAAGACACATACAACCCCGCCGGCACCTGCCGGCGCCAACACAGGAGGTAACTCTATGACTTTGGAAGAACTCAGGGCGAAATATCCGAGCGAGATCGCCCAGGCGGAAGCGGCTGCCGCCGCCTCCGCCGACCATTCCGGGGCGGTCAATGCCGCGATCCAGGCAGAGCGCCAGCGGATGCAGGACATCGACGAGGTGTCCAGCCTGCTTGACCCGGCGGCTGTGCAGGATGCCAAATACGGTGAACATCCCTGCACGGCGGCAGAGCTTCTGCTGGCCGAGGCCAAAAAAGCGGCCAAGCAGGGCAGCAAATTCCTGGCTGACCTGGACGCTGACGCCAAGGCGTCGGGCACCGGTAATGTACCGGCCGCGCCCGCCCCCGAAGGTAAAGGTGAGCAGGGAAGCAAGACACCCGAAGCCCGTATGGCTGAGGCCCGGGCGACTGTCAAGGGCCTGCTGGGCAAGAAGGAGGACTGACAACCATGATTGACCTGAGCAAAAAAATCGGCGAGATGAATTATGACGGGCTGTTCACCGGTCTGGAGCCTGCTCAGCAGGTGCAGGGCGGCGTGATCCGCAAGGCGGCCGACGAGGCCGTCACGCTGAAGCGCGGCACCATCCTGGCAAAGTCCTCCGGCACCGCCGGGGACGGCAAACTGGTGGCTCTGGGGACGGCGGCCGGCTCCAACGAGACCCTGACCCCTGACTGCATCCTGTGCGATGACATTGAGGTCGGGACCGAGAACGACGAGCCGGTGGCCGTCTACACGGCCGGCTGCTTTGACCCGGAGAAGGTCGCGGTCGCGGACGAATACACCATCACGGAGAGCGACAAGGATGCGCTGCGGATGCGGGGCATTGTCTTTAAGGCCGCCGCTCCCGCAAACTGAGGAGGTTCCTATGCCTGCTGTACTGAATTTTTTCGATACCTATATGTTGCTGGCGATCACGGAAGAGATCGTCCCGCAGCAGACCTTTTTCAAAGACCGCTATTTTCCTACGGGCGCGAATGACATCTTCCGCAGCGATAAGGTGCTGACCGAGTACCGCAAGGGCGACCGGAAAATGGCGGCCTTTGTTTCTGCCCGGGCAGGGGACATTCCGATGGACCGCCGCGGGTATGCGATCCATGAATACCAGCCCGCATTCATCGCACCGTCCCGGCTGCTGACTCTGGATGACCTGAACAAGCGCGGCTATGGCGAGGCAATCTACGCCAACAGCACCCCGGCCGAGCGGGCGGCCCGGCTCCAGCAGGACGACCTGACCGACATGGACAGGCGCATCATTCGCCGTGAAGAGTGGATGTGCGCCCAGACCATGATCAACAACGCCTGCACCATGCAGACCTACATCGACGACAAGACCGAAGGGGAGACCCTGTACGTCAAGTTCTTCGACGCCGCCAGCGACCACACCTACACCGTCGCCGACAAGTGGAATGCCGAGAACGGCGACTTTTTCGGAGACGTGCGGAATATGGCCCGCCTGCTTTCCAGCCGCGGCCTGCGCGCCGCCGACCTGGTGCTGGGCGTGGATGTGGCGGATGCGTTGCTGGAAAGTGAGAAGGTCCAGCGGCTGCTGGACAAGAACGGCGGCATCATCATCGGCCAGATCGAGCAGGAACTGTCCGCCTACGACGGCGTGGCGTTCATGGGCATCCTGAACTTCGGCGGCTATAAGCTGAATCTGATTTCGGTCGATGAAACCTATGTCGATGACAGCGACGTGACGCAGCGGTATTTCCCGGCCACCTCGGCGATGGTCACGGCACCCGGCTGCGGCCACCTGATGTATGGCCAGATCACCCAGATCGACCACGGCTCCATCGAACCGGCCACCTATGCGGCGGCCCGCGTCCCCAAGTTCATCCTGGACCAGCCCAACGACAAGCGCAAGCTGCGCCTGGCCTGCCGCCCGCTGGCTGCGCCCCATAACTACTGTCCGTATATCTACGCGGCGAATGTCGTGGGCTGAGAAAGGAGCTGCGTTATGAAAATCAAGATCATCAGCGGGACCTATGGCCACCGCCCTGCCGGCGCAGTCCACCCGCAGCCCGTTTCGGCAGGGGAAACCTGCGACGTCCCCGAAGGGGAGGCAAAGCGTCTGATTGCCCTCGGCATCGCGCTGCCTGTCGCGCAGACGCTCGCCGAGGACGTTGCAACGGCCCCTGCGGCCTCTGCCGGCCTCGGTCCCGGTGTTACCATGCGCACGGTCGGCAACCCCCTGGAGGACCTTGCCTTTGAAGATGGCGAGGTGCTTGACATCGTGGATGGGCATTTCACCGTGGAGAGCCTGATGAAGATGACCCGCGCCGACATGGAGTCTCTGGCCGGGGACCTGGGCCTGGATGTATCCGGCTGCAAGAGCAAGGCCGATGTAGCCGACGAACTGGCCAAGGTGGACATCGACCCGCCCAAGCCTGGCGACGGCGAGGCCCCGCCCGAAATCGGCGCGGAGGCGCCGGTCGTATGAGCGGCTTCAAAGAGATGGTCGCGGCCGATGTCCACAATGTGTTCCTCAACACAGGTGAGTTCGCCGAGCCGCGTACTATCCGGTACGATGGAGAAACCTACGAGGACATCCCCATCGTGCTGACCGGTCTGAAGGAACAAGACCGGCGTCAGCTGCAGTCCGACCACGTGCAGGGGCTGTACCTGGTGACATCGGTTCTCCACTGCGCCCTGTCTGACCTGGGCGGTAAACAGCCCGAACAGGGAATGCGTATTGCCATCAATGATGAGGAAGGCGGCGAGTTTTTTCATCAATTCTATGTTGCATCTTCCACCTGCGAGATGAATATGCTGCGCGTGGAGTTGGAGGCGATCGACGAATGAGCGACATCACCAACGAAAAGAGCAAACATGCGGTTTACGCTGGCATCGTTGTTGATGTGGCAGAAGCTGATCTTGACCGTGTGCAAAAACTGTTGGCTGGCATCACCGGTGGTTGGCAAAAGGCAGTTGGCAGTGCATTGTCCAGAGCTGCGGCCGCAGGACGGACCGAGGCAAAGAAACCTATCCTCGCAGAGTACGCCATCAACCAGAGTACCTACCTGAGTGAGACACGCACCATCAACCACTTCGAGCGCAGTGCGGACGGGTCTGTCTCGGTCGCATTCGCTTTTGCTGGATATGTGATCCCGTTGATGCGGTTTAACACAAGCGTGAACAGCAGCGGTCAGGTCGTTACGCAGGTCAAGCGAGGGAGCGCCGCGACTGCCCTCGATCACGCTTTCAAAGCGCAGATGGGGGCACATACTGGCATCTATGAGCGGACCGGTGCAGGCCGCTTCCCGGTTAAGGAGCTGTATGGCCCGGCCACTCCCCAGATGATGTACTCCAACGAGGACGTCATGGATGAAGTGGAAGAAAAAATGGCTGACACCTACCAAAAGCGCATTGAGCATGAGATCGATGCCCTGCTGAATGGATGGAGGCGGTGACGTGGATAAAGTTCAGTTCTTGAAGGCTCTGACCAAGTTCTCCCAGGAGGTGACGAAGGACATGATCCTGCCGGTCAGCCTGCAAAAAGAAGATGATGGCCAGCAGCAATTCCGCGCGCCGGAAATCCACCAGATGCGGCTGCCCGACAGTCGGCAAGTCAAAAAGAAAGCCCCTTACATCATCCACCAGATTGTTACTGGCACAGACAAGCAGGAGGATATGCGAAAGACCACCAGCCAGACGGTTGTGCGGTCTATTTTTTGTGTCTACTGCGGCGATGAGGAAGAGGGCGGCCTGATGCTTCTGGCTCTAATGGAACGGCTGCGCATCGCTCTGCTGCAGCAGGTCGTCATCGGCGGCCAGTTCGCACTCGACACAAAGGCAGGCTTGGAAACCATGTGCTACCCAGACGATACGGCCCCCTATTTCTCCGGCGAAATGGTGAGCACCTGGCGCCTGCCCGGCATTCAAAGAGAGGTTCGATATGATCCCTGAAGCAAAGAAAGAATTTTGTATGTATCTTGGCCCGAATATTCCGGGCGTGATCCAGACTGCCCGGGTCTTTCGCGGCAGTAAACATGAGGTCTGCCAGGAGCTGGCAGGCAGCATCGAAAAATTTCCCGGCATCAAAGACCTGATTATTCCCGGCTCCCGGCTGGTGGAAGACAGGGTCAAGATTGCAACGCCGGGTACCCTGCTCAACGATGCCTACATTAAGCTGGTAAAAAGCGTGATGCTGGCCAAGGCGAGCGCAAAGAAGAAAGTGAGGTAAGCTATGGCCGATCATGGCGTATTTGTATCGCAGCAGGCCACCAGTGTAGGGACGCCTATTGTTGCGGATTCCGGCGTTCCTTTTGCAGTTGGCACAGCTCCGGTCCAGTCTGCTTCGGCTCCTGGTAAAACTGGCATCCCGGTTCTCTGTACCAGTTGGGACGAGGCGGTGGAACAGCTTGGTTACAGTGACGACTGGAAGACCTACTCTCTGTGTGAGGTGATGTATTCGCACTTCAAGCTGTATGCCTCCCAGCCGCTGATCCTTTACAACATGCTGGACCCGGCCGAGATGGATGCCGAAGTCGCTGCGCAGGACTACCCTGTGGACGACCACCAGGTGGCTCTGCCGCTGGATGCCATCGCGTCGTCCATTGTGGTGCAGGTTCCCGGTGAGGACCCCGAAACCCCGACTGCCCTTGCGGAGGGTGAGGACTACGCGGTCCGTTACAACAGCAGCGATAATGTCTGTATCGTGGAGCTGCTGAGCGACAGCACCTCCTATGATGCGGAAACCCTGAACATCGCCTACCACAAGGTAGACGTAAGCGGCATCGAGGCCGCCGACGTTGCCATGGCCGTGGACTCTGTGGATCTGTGCATGACCGAGCTGGGCGTTGTCCCCGATCTGCTGATCGCGCCGGGCTGGTCCGGCGACACCGAGGTCGCTGCCGTTATGGCGGCCAAGGCCCCCAAAATCAATGGGCTGTTCGATGGTAAAACCCTCATTGATATCGACACCACCACAAACCGTCGCTACACCGAAGCGGTGGCGGCCAAGACCCAGAACAACTTTGTGGACAAAGCTGAGATTGGCTGCTGGCCCTGTATCAAACTGGGCGAGCGGATGTATCATCTCTCCACTCAGCTTTCCGGCCTGATGGCCGAAGTGGATACCGGCAATGATGGTATCCCCTATGAGTCTCCGTCCAACAAGAACCTGCAGATGGATTCCCTCTGCTTGGAAGATGGCACCGAGGTTAACCTGACCTGGGAACAGGCCAACATTCTGAATAGCAACGGCATCTGCACAGCACTGAACTTCATGTCCAGTGGCTGGGTCGCATGGGGCAACTATACGGCCTGCTATCCTGCCAACAACGACGCCAAGGATTATTTCATTCCGGTGTCCAGAATGTTCGGCTGGGTTGGCAACACCGTCATCCGCACCACCTGGTCCAAGCTGGACAAGCCCATGATTCTGCGGCTGATCGGCAACGTGATGAACACCATCAAGATTTGGCTGAATGGACTGGTGGGCTCTCAGTATCTGCTGGGGGCGCGGATCGAGTTCAACGAGGACGAAAACCCGCAGACCGACCTGCTGGCTGGTATCGTGAGATTCCACATCTACATCACCCCGCCCAGTCCCGCACAGGAGTTCGACTTCATGCTGGAGTACGACGTGGACTACCTGTCCACCCTGTTCCAGTCGGCAGCATAAAGAAAGGGGGAGTAATCTATGCGGACAGATCTGGCAACCATCAACTTTGCGTTGTATGAGGACGCCATCGAGTACGGTGGCCTGGTGCAAGTGACCCTGCCCAACCTGAGCGCTATTACGCAGGCAATCTCCGGCGCGGGTATTGCTGGCAACATCGAGGCCATCATCATCGGGCACATTGACGCAATGAGCACCACCTTGAACTGGCGCACACACAAAGGCCACACCATTCGTCTTAGCGAGCCGCGGTTGCATTACATCGACTTGCGTGCTCCTGTGCAGGACGAGGACAATGTTAACGGCACCCTCGTCACCCGTAACGTAAAGCACGTTATGACCGTCATCCCTAAGACCGAGACGGGCGGTACGATCGCGCCGGCGTCGCCGGTCAACGGCAGTACCGAGTTCGCAGTACGTTACTGGGCGACCTACATCGACGGTGTTCTGTACCGTGAGATCGATCCGACCAACATGATCTACTATGTGGACGGTGTTGACTACCTGGCGGCGGCTCGCAAGGCCATGGGTAAACAGTAAAGGAGCAAAACATGATCGACAAGAAAGAATGGGATGAGGCGGAAGCCGAAGCGCAGCAGGGTGCTGACGTATATATCCACAAGTTTGCAAAGCCCTTCACCTATGAAGGCAAGACCTATGAGGAGCTGACCTTTGATTTCGGCAAGCTGACCGGCAATGACTATCTTGCCATCGAAGAGGAGTGCCAGGCGCTGGGTCGGATTGTGGTCACCCCTACCCTGTCCGGTAATTTTTTGGCACGTATGGCCGCTCGTGCCTGCTGCGAAAAAATCGGTTCTGATCTGCTCATGGCAACCCCCATTGCAGATTTCAGCCGAATCAGGAGCAAGGCCCGCTCTTTTTTACTGAAAACGGAGCTGTAACGGGCGATGGTGGCCGATGGCTGCGTAGGCAATGCCTGATGCTGGCGCGAAACAACAATACGCCGGTTGGCTACTGGCTGTCCCTTACCGTTCCTCAGCTACTTCATTGGATTCAGGCAAACAATGAATTGGCTGCTGAAGCTAACCAGAAATAGGAGGCCCTATGGCAAACCGCAAAGAATATGAACTTCTGTTTGCGCTCAATGCACAGATGGGCAGCGGTTTTAGTGGGTCCTTCAAGTCTGCTCAGGCCGCCATTCAGGCGACCCAGAAAGAGATCCAAGAACTAAAAAGCGCCCAGTCCGACATTAGCGCTTATCAGAAACAGGAGGCCGCAGCCGAAAACACCCGCAAGCGGCTGGCTCTGCTGCAAACCCAGTATGACAACATCCAACGGGAGATCCAGGAGACCGAGGGCTTTTCTTCCACTCTGGAAAATCGGTTGGTATCCAAGGCTGCTCAAATCGAAAAAACAACTGCAAAGCTGAACGAGGAAACAGCTGCGCTGGATAAGCTAGGCAACGCTCTGTCTGAAGCTGGCGTGGATACTAATAATCTCCAGCAAGAGAGCGAGAGGTTACAATCACAGATCGGCGCACTGCGGCAAGAGCAAGTCGAGGCCACCGAAGCGGCTCAATCCTTCGGCGAGAAAGCGTCTAGCGCGATGATCAACCTTAACGATGTGATTGTCGCGGCCGGTGTCGGGGAGGCGCTCTCTCAAATCGTTGGCGCTTTCAAGGATGCGGCGGATGCCGCCATTGAATATGAGAGTGCCATCACCGGCGTTTATAAGACGGTGAACGGCACCGACGAGCAGCTCGCGGACATCTCCGACGAGATCATGAAAATGTCCACCGAGATGCCCGCCACCACCACCGAGATTGCAGCGGTCGCCGAGGCCGCTGGCCAATTGGGTATTGCCACCGGGGATATTACCAGTTTCACCCAGACCATGATCAACATGGGCGAGGCCACCAATCTGACGGCAGACGAGGCTGCCACAGCCCTTGCCAAGTTTGCGAACATTGCAGGTACCTCTGCCAGCGACTACAACCGGCTGGGTTCGGTCATCGTCGATCTGGGCAACAACTTCGCCACGACTGAGGCCGACATTACCCGCATGGCAACGCGGCTGGCTTCTGCCGGTACGCTGGCGGGGCTGAGCCCCAAATCCTGGCGCTGGCGGCGGCCATGTCGTCGGTCGGCATCGAGGCCGAAGCCGGCGGCACGGCCATGACCCAGACCCTGAGCGGCATTGAACAGGCCGTTGCCAACGGCGGCGAGAAGCTGGAAAAATACGCGGAGCTCAGCGGCATGACGGCAGATGAATTTGCCGATGCATGGGAAAACGACGCTATCTCTGCATTGACTTCCTTCATCGCCGGTCTGGGTCGGCTGAACGAGCAGGGCGAAAGCGCTGTCCTGACCTTGACCGACCTCGGCCTGACCGGGGTTAACCAGTCCAACATGCTGCAGAGTCTCGGTCTTGCGGCGGACATGATGGGCAGCGCTGTCAGTACGGCCAATACAGCCTGGCAGGAGAACATTGCGCTGACCAACGAGGCCAACAAACGCTATGCCACCACCGAGAGCCAGCAGGCCATGATGACCAATGCGGCCAACAACCTGGCGGTGGTCTACGGTGAGCTGTATACCCCCGCCCTACGGGAGGCCTACGGCGTTGGTACCGATCTTCTGGTGCAGGCCGCTGATTTCGTGGAGGAGAACCCCGAGATCGTCAAGGGCGTTACTACCTTCGTTGGCGTGGTCGGCACAGCCACAGCGGGCGTTACTGCATTCGTCACTGTTCAGAAAATAGCAACCGCTGCATCTGCTGCATTTTCGGCTGCAACATCTGTGGCTCTGGGGCCGATCGCCCTGGGCGTGGCGGCGGTCGGGGCGCTGGCTGGTGCGGCCGTAGCACTGGCAAGCGCCTACGACGAGGCCAACATCTCGGTGGGTGAGCTGACCGAGACGGCCCACGGCACCACTGAGGCCATCGGAGAGGTGCAGGCTGAGTTCGACGCCACCACACAGTCTACCCTTGCTACGGCACAGGTGGCCGATTCCTACATCACTAAGCTGGAAGAGTTGGAAGCTGCCGGCCTGGAAACCGACGAGGCCCAGCGGCAGTATCACAACACGCTGCTACTCCTGTCCAATGCAGTGCCGGAGCTGTCAGACCTGATCGACACCCAGACTGACAGCATCGAGGGCGGCACCGCCGCCCTGCGGGCTAACGCGCAGGCTTGGGAGGAGCAGGCCAAGGCCCAAGCCTATCAGGACTACATGTCCGGTGTCATGGAGCAGTACAATGCCGTTATGGAAGAAGCTGCGGCCAACGAGATGGAGCTTACAAAGGCTCAGATCCAGGCAGAGAATGCAGCTAAAGGAATGGACACCGCCTATCAGGCTATTCTCAAAACCCTGGGAATGACTGATGAACAATTCCGGTCCATTTACGGCAGTGTCGACACATTGAACTCTTTCAATACCGGCATGGACATGGTGGCCACTGGCCTGCTGGATCTGCAAAATCAGTATGTTGATTACCGAGATGAACTGGGACAAGCTCAAGATGCAGAGGAACTGTATCAAGCAGCTTTGGATGAAAGTAGTGGCGCACTAGAAGAAGCTCAATCTGCTATGGACGAGGCCTCAGCGGCCTATGAACGACTGACCGAAGGAGCTACTGGAGCCGGCGACGCAGTAAATGAAGGAGCCGAACAAATCAATACTGCACTGTCCAACGTAAACAGTACAGTTCAGGAGCTGGCCGACTCCTACAATGAAGCCTATGAAGCAGCGCTTGGTAGCATAGAGGGGCAGTACAGTCTGTGGGATGAGGCCGCTGCTGTGTCGGAGACCAGTGTCGGTAGTATCAACAGTGCCTTGCAAAGTCAAATTGACTACTGGAACCAGTATAACGAAAATCTGGCATCCCTGAATGACCGCGCTGCCGATATAGAGGGTCTGAGTGATCTTCTAGCCACGTTTGCTGACGGCAGCGCCAACAGTGTGAACGCTATCGCCGGCATGGTCGATGCCAGCGATGAAGATTTGCAACAGATGGTGGACAGCTACGCTCAGTTGCAACAAGCGCAGCAGGATACATCTGCCAGTCTTGCCGACTTGACTACCGGCTTCTCCAATCAGATGGACGAGCTACAGACCTCTCTTGTGGAGGATATTGCGGGGATGAATCTGAGCGAGGAAGCGCGGCAGAGTGGCATTGCAACGATCCAGGGATATATCAGCGGAGCCAGTTCGATGCGCAGCCAGGTGGCGGCGGCTTATGCCAGTCTGGGAAACGCAGCGACATCAGCTCTGCAGGGCGGCAATACGTCCCGTCGCGGATATGCGGCAGGCACGATGGATGCCGAGGCCGGTGTGCATTTGGTGGGTGAGTATGGACCTGAACTGGTAGCTTTTCGTGGCGGTGAGAGCGTCTTTACCGCAGCACGAACGCAGGAAGTGTTGTCTGCTGGTCGGAGTACAGTAGAGGCGATACCCACGAGCACGGCTCAGACATTCCAATTAACGCTGTCGCCCAGCTACTCCTTTACCGGAACACAGAGCCGGGAGGATATGGATGCTGCATTCCAGCGCCAGAATGAAAACTTGCGTGTCCTGATTCTGGATGTGGTACGGGAAGCACAGCTTGACAGCCAGCGGAGGGCGTTCTGATGAGCAAGACCTACACGACCGTACAGGGGGATATGTGGGATGCTATTTCCTATCGTGTTTACGGAACCGGTGATTATACCGACCGTCTCATGTGGGCAAATCGGCAGTATCTGGACTACTTTATTTTCCCAGCAGGTATTGTGCTGAACCTGCCAGAAATCGAGGCTCCGGTATCCGTTAGTCTGCCGCCCTGGAAGAAGGTGAAACCGTGAGTGACATAAACCAAGCCCGGCGGACTAGATTCCAGTGCATCTTTGATGGTACTGACATTACATCCGATATTGCGCCCTACCTGTTGTCTGTGACCTACATCGACAACGATGATTCTGAGGGCGATGACTTGCAGCTCCAGCTCCAGGACAGAGACAAGATCTGGCTGAATAGTTGGCTGCCTGCTGCCGTTGAAACGGCGGCGGGGAATAACTTGAAGATACGCGGCACCATCATAGCTGAGAACTGGGCGTCTGATGGAAAAGATCAAAGCCTTGACTGCGGCGAGTTTGAGCTGGATAGCGTAAACGCCAAAGGTCCGCCGAATACCGTAACCATAAAAGCAACGAGTTTGCCGTATTCGTCACAGATTCGGCAGACCAAGGTTTCCAAGGCGTGGGAGGCTTATCACCTCTCCGGCATTCTGTCAGAGATTGCATCCAAGCATAAAATGTCCTCTATGTTCGACGCAGAGAACGACCCCTACTACAAACGGGTGGAACAGACACGCACGACCGACATTAAGTTTCTTCTCAAACTGTGCCAAGACGCTGGCCTAAACCTTAAGGCTACGGATGGAACGCTCGTCATCTATGACCAGGCTGCCTATGAGGCAAAAGAGCCCGTTATTTTCATAAACCAGAAAAACATCTTGGACTGGAATCTGAACACCCAGCAGACCGATACCGAGTATCAGAGTTGTCGTGTTAGATATGTGAGGCCAGGCGGATCTGCGATTGAAGGCATTGCCAAAGTAGATGACTACGACGAAAAGAGCACGACTAACCAGCAGTTGGAGATATATGCCCAGGTTGCTGATGACGGTGAGGCCAAAACTCTGGCGGCCAAGCGTCTGCGCCTGCACAATAAGTTCTCACGGCAGGTGAGCTTTACTGTGGCGGGCAACCCAATGTATCTGGCCGGTGAGGTGATTGAAGTGTCCGAGTTTGGAATGTTCGATGGCCGGTATCTGTGTACGCAGGCCAAACACGCAGTCAGCAACAGTGGATACCGAACCACCGTGACAGGACGCAGGATTTTGGAGGGATACTGAAATGGAAGGAATTGAACAGAACGTGCGGATTGGAACGGTTTCTGCTGTGGACAAAACTAAACGCATGGCCCGGGTAATGTTCAAAGATTTGGGCATTACATCGGGCTGGCTTTATGTTCTGGACACCCATCCGCACATCCCGGACTATGACCCTGTGCCACAAGAAACTGAGCTTGAAACCTGTCAGGTCCCTCACACACATAAGCTGGTAATCAAGCCCTGGCTTCCCAACGTCAACGACACGGTAGTCTGCCTGTATCTGCCGGCATTCAATGGCGACGGCATCATACTGGGGGCGATCAGCACATGATTGTAGGTAGTTTGGGGGATATTGTTTTTGAGACGTCCTCTCGGTATATCCTTACATTTGACAAGTTCGCTCAATCAGTTTCGGCACGCTACGCTACCCATGAGCGGCACAGCACCACTGCCCTGACTGAATTTACCGGCCTTGACCCAGAGAGTATCACGTTCGACATTATGCTGTCGGCTTATCTTGGCGTTGACCCGGCGGCGCAGCTTGAGGTTTTGCGGGGGTATGTTCGCAACGGTACGACTGTGCCCTTGGTGCTTGGCACTACGGTCTACGGAGAATACCGCTGGGTTGTTACAAACTACAAAACAGATCCAAAATACTTCTCCCAATCTCTGGGGTGGAGTAGTATTACCGTCAGCGTAACGCTGAAAGAATACTCTGAAACATAAGGAGCGATGACTATGACTTATACGGTGAGAGCATCGCCCGAAACGGCCCTGACCCTTAATGAGACGGATACGGTAGCCTCCGTCCTGCAAAATATCGGCATCATTCTGCGCACCAAGACTGGCAACGTGCCGTTGCAACGCTGGCTTGGACTACGGATGAATTGGCTGGACAAGCCCGCCAATGTCATACCGACCATGATGGTATCTGACATCAAGGAAGCCATTGAACGGGATGAGCCGCGAGCTAAATTTGTGTCGATTTCTTTTGAGTCCGACCCGAACGACCCGGCCAGGGTGATCCCTATTGTGGAGGTGAGCATTCGTGAGTCGTAACCCGGAATACCAGTTCGTTTCCACCGCCACCGACGAGCTGCTGCGTATCCTGATAGAAGGATATGAACACATTACAGGGCGCACCGTCCATCCGGCTGATCCTGATCGGCTGTTCATCGACTGGGTGACAGCTATTATCGTCCAGGAGCGGGTCAAAACGAACTACATTGGCAACCAGAATATCCCCAGCCGGGCGGAAGGTGAAAATCTGGACGGCCTCGCCGAACTGTTCCCGGTACAGGAGAGGCCACGGGCGACGCCATCCCGAACCACTATGCGGATGACCATCAGCGAGCCGCAGCCCGGTGCCATCCTAGTGCCGGCCGGTACCCGTGTCACAGACACTGCCCGGACATTGTACTGGGAGACAGAAGAAAATGTCTATGTGCGTCCAGGCGACAGCTATGTCGATGTGACGGCAGTCTGCCAGACTGTGGGTACAGCAGGTAACGGTTACGCTCCCGGACAGATCAACCAACTTGTGGACGTCTTTGATTACTATCTTCGCTGCGAAAACCTCACCATTTCAGATGGCGGTTCAGACGACGCGACAGATGAGGAATTCTACGAGCTGATGCGGGCCAGTCAGGATAGCTACAGCACGGCAGGGCCGGTGGGCGGATACATCTATCATGCCAAGCGGGTATCCACTGAAATTAGAGATGTTGTCCCTAATTCTCCCACTCCGGGCGTGGTCAACATCTATGCGCTGATGCAGGACGGCACACCGGCCACTGAGGAGGTCAAACGGGCCATCTACGACGCCTGCAACGCAGAGGAGGTCCGGCCCCTCACCGACTATGTGTCGGTGTGCGACCCGGAGCAGGTGCCCTACAACATCCGTTTTATATACTACATCCCCGATGACACCACAAAATCCGCCGCTGCTGTGCAGGCCGATGTGCAGACGGCAACCGATGCGTTCATAGCCTGGCAAAGCGGCAAGCTGGGGCGGGACATCAATCCGTCCAAGCTGTATCAGATGCTGATGGATGCAGGCATCAAACGGCTGGAGCTGCAGGAGCCTGTCTTTACCGTCCTGCGGGACGGTAAGCTGGAACTGGGCCGTACCTATGGCCCGGACGAAATCGAGCTGACTGTCCCCCAGGTGGCCGTCGCTGCGGATGTCTCCATCACCAACGGAGGGTACGAGGATGAGTAAATACGGGCCAACCAAGGAAAATATGCTGCTGGCTCTCCCTCATGTCCTGCGGCAGGATCCCAACATGCTGGCGCTGGCAGACTCCATCGCCACCGTACTTTCTTTCCAGTGGGACGAGATTGACCTGCTGCGCATCTACCAGCGCATCGATGAGCTGGACGAAGATCTGCTGGACATCCTGGCCTACGACTTCAAGGTAGACTGGTGGGACTACAACTACAGCCTTGACGTTAAACGTCAAACCCTGAAGGACAACTGGCGGGTACACCGGATGCTGGGTACCCGGGCCGCGCTGGAACTGGCGCTGTCTGCCATCTACCCGGGCGCACGCGCCGAAGAGTGGTTTGAGTACGGCGGCACACCCTACTGCTTCCGGCTGTATATCGATGCCTCCGACGCCGACATTGGCGATGCAAAACACCGCCGAGTATTGGATAGGGTCAACTACTGGAAAAACCTGCGCTCTCATCTGGAGGGCATCGAGTACCACAAGACCATTCCGACCGGCAATTTGTATGCCGGTGTCGGGATCGTGACACGGCGGCATATTTCCATCCTGAACGCCCGCCAGCAGGCATCTGAACTGACTGGTACGCAATATGCGGCGGCGGGCCTGCAGGCCATGCCGCACAGGACCATCCTCAACGGCGGCAGAGTTTCAGAGGTCGGTGTTGCAGGAAAGCAGTATGCCGCGTCCGGTGTCCACACCGAGAGGCGGATATCCATCTTGAACGGCGGGAAAATTTCCGAGGCGAATGTGGAGGGCAGCCAATATGCTGCATCGGGCATTCGCACCGAAAAGGAAGTGCCTATCCTGAACAGCACAACCGCTGCGTCGGATGTCCATTCTGCGTTGCACGGCGGCACAGGTTTGGCCCATGCATCCCACAGTATTATTCCCACAAAGGAGGCTATCCATGGCGACCTATAATTCGTCCATCATCACCGAGGCTGGCATTGCACTGATCGCCAAAGTAACGGCCGGCCAGGTGCAGGATATCAACATTACCCGCGTCGTAACGGATGACAGCGATTACAGCGAGGTCGAAAACCTTGCGGCGCTGGAACAACCGCTCAATCTGCGCCACTCGTTCCCTATCTCCAAAAAAGAAGTAGTCAACGAAAAAACAGTTTTCCTGCGCTCTGTGATTACCAACAAGGACCTGGATGACGCAGGATATCGTATTACTGCCCTTGGCGTTATGGCACAGGATCCCGATAAGGGTGAGATCCTGTACGCCGTTGCAACTGCCCAAGAGGGTAAGGGCGACTATTTCGACGCTTACAACGGCTACCTGCCCAGCACCATCACCGTGGACTTTTACATTGAGGTCAGCAATGCTGCCCAGGTGATCATCAACGGAGGGGCTTCTGGTCCCGCTACCGCCGAGGATCTGGAGAAACTGGCCGAAGAACTGGAAAAGCTGAAAGAGGCGGCAGAGCCGCTGTCCGGCTCCGGTGCGCCTACAACTGAAACGGTGGGCGCTGTCGGACAGCACTACATCGACACAGAGACAAACTACGTCTATATCTGCACCAAAATCCTGCCGGATGGACAATATGTTTGGGTCCAGGTCAACGGGGGCAGTTCGGGCGGGTCGGTCGATGAAGCCATCGCCGACCACAACAAGGACCCCAACGCCCACTCCACCATCATTGCGGCGGCCGTTTCCGAAGAGGTCGCCAAAATGGCCGAAGGTGGCTCCATCGTCACCAAAGACACGATGGAGCAGGCGGTGGAGGACCAGGTAGACAAGGCCCTGGCAGCCCTGCCAGCCGGTAGCTACTACGGCTATTTGGACATCACCATCCCGGCGTCTGGCTGGACTGAGGCCGAGGGACCCTCGGCCGATCACAACTATACCTGCGACGTCGCAGCCGAGGGCGTGACGGCCGACCTGATCCCCTTTGGCGGCCCCAAGCTCGGCAGCTGCGGCGTAGCCAATAAGGCGGAGGTCGTCTCCGGGTGTGAGACTTTGGAGGGCGCTGTGCGGTTTTTCTCCAAAAAGATTCCCGAGTCCGACATCTCCGCTTTTATCATCCTGCTGGAGCAGGGCCAGGGGGGAGGTGGCAGTGATATGGCGTCTCCTGACGAGGCGGAGGAGATGCTGGATGATGTGTTCCCGCCCGAACCGTAATACAAGAACAGGAGGATTAAGCAGAATGGCTTATAATGCTGACCACGGCGTAAATCTGGGCGTCCTGAAAAACTCCCTGACGCGGGCCAAGACGGAGTGGCTGGCCGCCATCTCCAAATCTGGCCACGCCCAGTACAAAAAGGTGAATGCCGTGCCGGAGCCGGATGCAGCACAGGAAAATGTGCTGTATCTGGTGAAGAACACCGGCACCAACCACTACGACATCTACGCCAAAATCGACGGCGCCATGGAGCTGCTGGACGATACCACCGTCAATCTGGACGATTACGTCACCGAGGAGGCGCTGGCCGAAGCTCTGGCCGGCGTGGGCGGCGGCGCTCTCTACGAGGGCACCAAGACCGACCTGGAGGCCGCCGACAGCACCGTCATCGAGGCGTACTTTACCGAGCACAGCGAGACGTCCCCCAAAGCCGGGGACGTCTTTGTTGTTACCACTATCGTCAGCGGGGTGACCTACGAGCAGTCGGCCTACCGGTACACCGGAACCGACTGGGTAGCCATGACCGGGGCCGTGGACGCGGACAAGGTTATGATGCGCGATAACATCACCCTTGCTGGCAACTACACCCAGTTCGGGAATCTCACCAAGAGCGCCAACGAGACCTCCACTCTGGAGTCTAAGGGCAAGAGCGTGGCTGACGTGCTGACTGAAATCCTGAGCAAGCGCCTCCAGCCCACCATCACCGCCCAGCCCAGCATCAGCGGGTTTGCGCTGACCGGGGCCAAGGCGGTGGAGGCCGGCACCTCGCTGGCAAACGCCAACTACACCGCCGTCACCCTTAACCCCGGCTCTTACCAGTACGGGCCCGAGACCGGCGTTGAGGCCAGTAACTGGAAGGTGGAGCGGATCACCGACCAGGGCACGGAGCAGGTGGCAAGCCAGGATGCCGCGTCCCTGACTGCCGGCTCCGACAACAACGGCGGCGCCGGCTTCATCATCGGTGATAAGGGCGGCGAGGGCGTTGTCAACAGCCTGAAGTACAAGCTGACTGTCACCCACGGCGCGGGCGTCACCGCCGACGATAACCTCGGCGATGATTCCAGCCCCGCCGTCAGCATCACCGCCGGCAGCAAGACCAAGGAGACCAGCGCCTACACCCCGTTCCGCAACGTGTTCTACGGGGCGTCCACGACCAAACCTGCCCTGGACAGCGCGGCCATCCGTGCCTTGACCCCTACCGGCAAGGCATATGCGGCCGGCACCCTGACCATCAACGTCCCGGCTGGCGCCCAGCGTGTGGTGATCGCCTGCGATGCCACCAAGACCGGCGTCACCCAGGTCGTAAACGAAACGGCAATGAACGCCGACGTTACCGCCACTTTCAGCAAGAGTACGGTGCCGGTGGAGGGTGCAGAGGGCTACACCGCCATCAACTACAACGTCTGGTGCTTTGAGCCGGCAGTTCCCTACGAGAACCCCGCTGTGCTCAAGGTCACGCTGGGCTGAGGAAAGGAGGAATAGATCATGGCAGTCAATGGTTCCGATAAGAGCTTTGCAAAGATGGAATTCCCCCTCGGCATGAAGCGTCAGGACGCCTTCCCGCTGGACGACAGCTCCGTCTTTTACTCCATGAGTGAGGCACAGACTTACGCCCAGAGCAACCCCACCGCCTACGTCGGGCAGGTGATCTCTGTTGTGGTGGACGGCACCGCCACCATCTACCAGATCAAGAACGCCGCCGGCGACCTTGAGGCGCTGGGCACCGGCAACCTCGAAGGCGACGTGGGATCCATCGTGGACGCCAGGGTAGCGTCCGATGCGGAAGTCGCAGAAATGCTCAATGAAGTCTTCGGCACGAATGATGCCGAGGGCTGACCAAGCACCTGAAACATAGGAGGATATGAACTATGGCTTACACTGAAACCAAACTCACGAATCTCGGCCATCTGAAGGACATTGCCGAGCGCTTTGCGGCCGAAAACTCGAAGAACGTCAACGTCCTGGAGAGCGTCAAGGTCAACGGCGTGGCCCTGGCCATTGCCCGGAAGGCGGTGGACATCCTGATTGCCACCGGTGGCGCCAACGGCACCCTGGCCGTGAATGGCACCGACGTGGCCATCAAGGGTCTGGCCGCTCTGGCCTATAAGGCGCAGGTTTCCCAGACTGACCTGGATACCGCGCTGCAGACCGTGGTCACCAACATCGGCACCCTGGTTGGCTCTGATGCCGGAAAGAGCGCCCGTACCATCGCCAATGAGGAGCTGGCCGCACAGCTGATTCCCGACGATGCCAAGGACAGCCTGAACACCCTTCAGGAGATTGCCAACTGGATTCAGGATCACCCGGATGATGCCAGTGCTATGAACACCGCCATCACCAAGCTGCAGGCCATCGCGGCCGGTATTGGCGGCGAGGAGGATGATTACGCCACCGTGGTGGCCGCCATCGAGGGTAAGCTGTCTGCCGCCCAGAGCGCCATCTACGCCGCGATTACCGCCGGCGATACTAACGGTCACCTGAAGGTGAACGGCACTGATGTAACCGTCTACACCCACCCGGCACATACCGCGAAACAGAGCGGTCTGTATAAGGTCGCTGTGGACGCCGAGGGCCATGTTACCGACGCCACTCCCGTTGCCAAGAGCGACATTACCAATCTTGGCATCCCCGCACAGGACACCACCTACAGCGACGTGACTGCCGGCGGCGCCTCCGGCCTGATGAGCGGCGCCGATAAGCAGAAGCTGGACGGCATGGTCATCGCCACTGACGATGAGGTGACGGAGATGCTCAACGAGGTTTTCCCCACCGCCTGATAG
>OEQQ01000108.1_pt1 | contig 19893 bp, 23 predicted proteins | sample 1539741 | NCBI WGS metagenome assembly OEQQ01 (sample SAMEA3891876, study PRJEB23780) | metagenome | biome: terrestrial biome; feature: animal house; material: Caecal content | place: Italy | collected 2015-05-05
TGTAGCATACGTCCTTGCAAAAGGACACTGAAAACTACTACTCTATAATACAAGGATGAGAACTATGCTGAATACTCACAACTTAAAAATGGAAGGTCTGGAGAAAGCAAGCAAGGCCACTTGTGATTGGCCCCGTAATTCCGGCGGTCACACCCAAATCTTTTATGACCGGGGCACGGGAAGAGTCTTGACAAGGGACCATGTTGGTGAAAACAGCAGAAGCATATTTGATGATCCCAACATCATCTGTGTTGGAGATACCGCCCGCCATGTCAGCGCTCAGAAAATCGCTGACTGGATCTTCGAGGAAGTAACCCTTCTGGAGCAATATGAAAAAGGGATTGCCACACCAGCAGCAGAAGTGCCGGAGCCTGAGCTTGACTGATTTCCAGGCGGAGGAGTTTGGAATGCAATATCTTATCGTTAGTGTCGCCATTGCGTGTGGAATAGTACTTCCATTTTACATTGCCGAATATGTATCCGTTGATAAACTTACCCCGGAAGAATCTTTATCGATGATTCAGAAGGAAGGTCATGTTGTAACAGCCATTTTACAGAATCCGCTTGGAAGGGAGCAACCAGGATTAAAAATCGGCGAGTACGAATATGAGTATGAAAACCGCAAATACGAGTTTTATATTGTGCAAGACAAGCCTCTTCCAATGACCATTACACTTTATTTTTTGAAAAAACCCCTTTATGTGGCCACATCGCCGGAAGTTGCAGTAACAAGGGAAAAGTCAAAGCCTTGGCTGAAGATTGTCCTGGTACTTACCTGCCTGATATACTTCATCTTCGTTATAAGTAGCCAATGAATAATTCCGGCAAAAGTTCGGTTTTTTCTTGTTCAGTTTTGATGGTCAATCCTTAACCTGGGGGGTTAAGAAGGGCAACACTCCTTAACCCCCCTACTTAAGCACCGGGAAAAGCCAAAATCGGGGCAAAAATCCGGATCAACAGCCGCCATTTTCTTCCTCTAAATACCGGGTTAAAGGGCTGGCAAGCCCTTAACCCCTCAAAAAGCACGACAGTGCTTTGTGAAGGCAGGATAAGGCGTGTTCGCACACGCAAAAAACAGCTTGAAAGCACAGCTTTCAACATTTCATTTTTTCTTAGAGCCGCAAGGGTTTCTCCCTTGCGGCCTTTGTGTTATGTCACCCTTTTTCCCTGTGTTCACCGACCCTTTTTTTGTGTTCGCTTTGTGTTACAAGCTCAGGAGGTGAGAATTTGAGCAAAAGTGTAAAAAAAGTTCCGAAAACAGCCCAGTACATTCCCTTCCGATGTTCGGAGGAAATGGCCGCTGCCATCGGAAGAATTGCCGACAGCGAGGGGAAAACCCGGAGCGAGGTTATCCGCAGCCTGTGTGAAAAGGGCCTGGTAGCCGGTGGTTACACCTCCGGTGTTCAGGAAATAAACGCCACGGTGAAGGAAGCGCTCGTTGAGGTTTTGCAGCCCTCCGTTGAGCGGCTGGCTTCCATTTCCGCTAAGACTGCCCACATCGCTGCCGCTGCTTTTTTTCTGGAGGTTGCTACCAATCGATTGTTTACATCGGAGCCGGAGCAAATTGACGCCATTGCAGCAAAGGCACGGCGGCTGGGCATTGAGTATCTGAAGCTGAAGAAAGACCAAGACCTGGATGACTGGTTGGCGCAGGCCATTGGCCGTATTTAAGGAGGTGATACACAATCGTTGTCTACAAGCAATCCTTTGTCCGTACCCCGGTGGAGAGCGTGGCCGGTCTGAATGTGGCCCACCTGAATTACATCGCCACGAGGCCCGGAACGGTTTATAACCCGGGCTGCGGCTTTGGCCTCTGGGGGCAGCTGGAACCGGCAAAAGCTCCCGGGAATATTCAAGACCTGGAACAGGTCAAGAATCTGGTCCGGCAGGAGAGCAACCGGGGCCGGATTTTATACCGGGCCATCGTATCCCTGGGAGAGCCGGACGCCGGGGAGCTGGGATACTATGACCGTGCCAAATGGGAGCCGCTGATTGCCAGTCAGATCTCCACCATCGCCAGGGAAATGCACATTGACCCCGGAAACATCCGGTGGGTGGCCTCCATGCATTGCAAGGCCGGACACCCCCACACCCATATTCTTTTCTGGGATGGCGGAAACGAACCCCGGCAGGCCGTCATGCCAAAGCCTGTTTTTCAGCGAGCCACCGAGAGAATCCGTGCAGGATTCAGCTACCAGGTTTATGGGGAGCAAATCCGGCAGCTTCAGGATTCCCAGAAGCAAATGCTGAAGGAAATCCGGCAGGAGCTGTGTGCCATATGCCCGGAGGCCAATCCCACGGCAGCCCCTCCGGACAAGATGTGGACCTCCAAGGAGGTCAAGCTCCTATCCCTGGCCATCTCCAATCTGGCAAGGGATGCTCCCAAGTCCGGAAGTCTGAAATATCAGTACCTGCCTCCGGCTTACAAAGAGAAGGTCAACCAGGTTATTCAGCAGGCTTTGCAGCTCCCAGAAATCCAGAAGCTCCTGGACGATTATCTATCTGCGGCAGACCGGGTAAGTCGCCTGTATGGAAACAGTAAAGATACCGTCCAGAAGAACCGGGAAAAAGCCCTGGAGAAAATCCGCAGCGGACTGGGAAACGAAATCATGGCAGGTGTCCGGGATATTCTCCGGGACCTGCAAGCCCAGGCGGAAGCTGCCCCGCCGGAACTGCAAAGCCTGGCAAAGGATGCCGTTGCCAATGCCGTTGCCGGAGATGCGCAATATGCCAGCTTCATTGCCGGACTGCCCCGAAACCGGCATCCCCAGCTTTGGGACCGGGAAGATTACCGGGGTATAGAAGGTCATGTCATTTCTGCCGTAATGAGTGATGCCAGAATCCGGGCACAGCTGAAAGGCTACGCCAAAACCGTTGCCCAGGACGATAATTCGTGCCAAGTTGGCACGAATTTTCAAGACGGCAATGCAGCGGCGGAAAAGGAGATCATGGCAGATTTCCGCAAGGCTGTCCGGCAGGCTTTTTTACAGCAGGTATACGCCGACACCGGCTGGGAACAGGAATGTGCCCACACCTACACCATGGGTATTCTGGTACGGCTGTTCGCTTCTCTGACCCAACAAAGAGGACAGCAGAGTGCGAGAGCTGCCCAGCTGTCCAAGAAGCACGACCTGTCCCGGGAGGCTATGGCAGACTACCGGGAAAAGCGGCGGCAGGGTTCCAACCAACCCAATAATCTTGAACTTTGAAAGAGGTGATTTATTTGAAAAGACGCATCCTTGCGGCGGTGATTGTTTTTCTCCTGGCAATCCCCTTGTGCTTGCTGGGAGGTGCAAATCTACACAGCCTGCTGTCTGGCGGCACCTTTGTCTGGGAGCTGCCGGACATCATCCCGCTTCTGGCTATCCGCCAGGTGCAGCTTCTCTCCTTGTTTCTCCTGGCAGCAGTTTTCCTGTTCATCCTTGCGGCTATGGCCAGCAGCTCCGCAACGAAAACTGAAAATGCTACCCGGCAAATTGTGCCTGGCCTGAACACCCCTATGGCCGCCGGTCATGGAGAGTTTGGCACCGCACGATTTGCCACCCGCAGAAAAACTCGAAAAACATGGAAGGTTATAAACCTTAAAAAACTTATGAAAGGTAAAAGGACGAGAAAGCCCTGCGGAGGTGTCCTAATTGGATACCGGGACGAAAAATACCGCCGTGCTTATGTGCAAACAAAGGACACGCACACCCTTGTAATCGGTGCTACCCGTTGCGGAAAATCCCGATGCAATGTGTTACCCACCATATGCATCCAAGCGCTGGCTGGAGAGAGCATGATTGTAGTAGACCCGAAAGCGGAACTCTGTGGTTATACCAAGGATTTCCTGGAAGCCAGAGGCTATGAGGTAATCGCTTTGGATTTCAAAAATCCGCAAAAGTCCGCCAGATACAACTTCCTTCAACCGGTGGTGGATGCGGTTCTGCTGAGGAATCTTCCATTAGCGGTGCAGAAGGCCAGAGATATATCCTCCATGCTGGTGCCGGAGGGGGCTAATAGCCATACAGACCCTATCTGGACGGACGGGCAAAGGGCCGCACTAACCATGTCCATCCTGGCTGTGTGCATTGAGTGCAAACATCCCTTGCAGCACAATCTGTCCAACGCAAAGGCTTTCATGGAGAAGATGTGCGCTCCTACCGGCCCTCATGGGAGGCTTCCTCTGGAGGTGTATCTGCAAGGGCTTCCCAAGGATAGCCCTCTGCATATGGCTATGGGCATTGCCCGAATTGCACCAGAAAAAATGCGAGGCAGTTTCTATACCTCTGCTCTGACTACCCTGGATTTGTTTTCCGACCCCTACATCCACAGCATGACTGCCATAACGGATTTTGATTATGCCATGACTGGAGATAGAAAACGGGCAATCTTCCTGATTCTGCCGGATGAGCGCAGCACCTACTATCCCCTTGCTGCCCTGTTCGTTTATGAGCAGTACCAGGCGTTGGTTCAAGCAGCGGATAAGCGGGGAGGCAGACTTTCCGTCCGGGTTAATTTCAACTGTGATGAGTTTGGAAACTTCGTGAAAATTCCAGACTTTGACAAATTCATCACGGTTGGTGGAGGACGGGGAATGCGGTTCAATCTGTATGTTCAGGATACCTCGCAAGTCTATGAACGGTATGGAAAAAATCTTGGTCAGACCATGCTGAACAACTGTGAGAACTGGATTTACTTACAAACAGACAATCCGGACACCCTGGAGGAGCTATCCAAGCGATTGGGAAACTACACCATCCGCAATCCCAATGCTTCCTCCTCCACCGGCGGCAATTCCTCCGGTGGATATGCCTTCACTGGTCGGCGGCTGCTGATGCCGGAGGAGATTGCCAAAATAGGCAGACCGTACCAACTGGTGTCCGGACGGAACGGGCGTCACAAAATCATGTTCGCCCCGGACATTTCTCAAACCCCCTTCAACCGGCTCCTGGGAATGGGGGACCCGGAGCATAACCGGCAGCTGCTGGAACGGCAGTTAAAAACCGCCAGGGAGCTGCCGCAAAAAATCAGCTATTGGGACTTACCCGATAAATATGTGGCTATTTGCCAAGGAGGACTTACATAATGAAAACCGTAAAAACCATTAAAAACTTTTTCCGTAAAACCTGGGGAACCCTCTGCCTCATTCCTGTACTGGCCCTCACCGCCCAGGCCGAGGAAACCACCCCCGGCGGTGACTTTGCAAATTCCGCCTTTGCCACCGGAACCAAACGGCTTCTGGATGATGTCGGCAAATGGCTCATCGGAATCGGCATTGCCGTAGCCGGTATCTCCGCTGTGGTCTACCTCATTCGCAGATCCATGGCAGATGAGGCAGATGGCAAGATGTTCCAGAAGCGTGTAGTTACCGCCATCATCTGCGGCGTGGCCGTCAGCTTGGTTGGTGGTATTATCACCCTGATTTCCAGCTATTACACCGCATAAAAGGGGGGCAGGGGGCAAATGCTTTACAACGCTTTCAAAAAGCTGCTGGCAAGTCTGGTAGCTGAAATCTACTCCTGGGTACAAGCCTCCTCTACCAACTTAATCGGCGTTTCCCTCCAGCTGGAACAGGTAAACTTTTTTGGGAATCCCATCACTACCTCCATGATTACCAGCATTTACAACTATATCTATGGGGCCGTGCTTATTTTGGTAGTACTGAAGCTCCTCAGTAAAGGCTTCAATGTCTACATATTGTGGCGAGATGGGGATTCCGAGCAAAGCCCACGCACCCTATTGATAGGGATAGCGATTGCCCTGGCAGCAAGCATTGCATTTCCCACTCTGTACTCCATTGGCGTCAAAGCCACAACCGAGCTAGGTGACGGCATCATGCAGCAAATCAGCGATTCCTGGCTGGGCAATAGTGCCATCGATTCCGGTGCAGCAACGACAAGGGCAGAACACGCATGGTACACATACCTGGACCAGTTTGACGAGAACAAAAACCTGGTAATTGATGAAGGGGAGTTGGAGGCTGTTCTGAACTGGAGTAACGCAGCAATGGCGGACGATTCTGCCCCTGATTACGCAGAAAAAGGAATACTGGGACTGGTTGTTGGAGCTATGAACTTAATGCACCAGCAGATTTCCCTGGAATCTCTCAAAGAGATTTATATTACCGCAGCAAACAACCGTTTCTCTGTATCCAGTCTGGTGATTTACAATCTGGGGGCCATCATTGCGCTGCTGATATACGGTGTAATGTATATGCTCATGTATGTGAAACTCATTGGCCGAAGTATTGAAATGCTTTTCCTGCGCTTAGGATTTCCCATTGCCGCCATAGGATACATCGATTCAGACGGAGGCGTTATGCACTCCTACATACAGCTGATTTTCCGTCAATTCGTCACAAGCATTTTGCAGGTAACTGCCATGTATCTGAGCTATTATTCCCTGGCCAACGGAAATGCATTCTTTGGTATTGCGATTGGTCTGGCAGCGTTCCGGGCGCCGGTTCTATTGGGTCAACTGCTGACACCCCAGCGGCAGGGGGCTACCATAGGACAGCGGGTGAACCAGGGGCTGCACACAGCATCCCTGGTAAAATCCCTTTTCAGGAGGTAAGGTATGGAGGAGGTTAGACAGCTTATCACCTGGCTTTTATGGATTCTTCCCGTAGCGACAGCGGTCAACATCGTTTACTGCATCATCGCTATGAATGTTGACCAGGACATGGTACAGAGCTATAAGAAGCGAATCCGCAATGCTGTGTTTTTCTTGATAATCGCAGAGACCGCCATGGGCCTGGTCAATGTGATTGCAGGCTATTATTCATAGGAGGTAAATCATGCACAAATTGGAAATTCCCGAAAACATACCCCTGAAATGGGAGCTGTTTAAGGGCTTCGGGGCAGCAGAGCTGTTCAAAACCTGTGTGCTTGCCGTACCGGTTTGCATAGCGGCCTGGCTGTATGCCCAGCTCAGCAGCTCCCCTATGCGGATTTTGACAGCACTCATCATTGCCCTGGGAGGTATTGTCCTGGCCACCGGGCTTTTTGTGAAGCAATCCTACAATCTCTCCATTTACGATTACATCCGGTATGCCGTAGATTTCAACCGCACCCAAAGGCATTATGACAACATAGCATTGGAGGTGTTTTTCATTGAAAAAGAAGAAAACTGAAGCGGCGTCTGCCTCTGCGCAACAGTTTCTGAACATCGAAAGTATTTCAGATGGCTTGATTTTCTCCAAAGACCGCTGGGTCTTTGGTTTTCTCTCCATTCATGGCGCAGACAACAAACTGGTTGACGATGCTGAGCGGGAATCGGTTATGCGCAGAACCGCAGCGGTACTGGAACGGGAGCAGGAGATCATGCAGATTATCTCCGTGCCTCGAACCGTGGATGTTGCCGACATGGTAAGCCAGCTCCGGCAGATGGAATTGGAAGCAGAACAGGAAACCTTGAAAATGCTGCTGGAGGGGGAAATATCCGCCATGCAGCAGCTTATGGATGACGGTGCCAAGGAATCTTTCATCATTCTGAAGCTCTGGGAGCGGGCAGCTCCCGGAGCCGACACCAAGCTCATCCGGCGTCTGCAAAACATGGCCAATGAACTTGCAGCCTGTAAAGTAACTGCCCGGCGGCTGGATTCCTCCCAAGTCCTTTGGCTCTGCAAGCTCTACACCAATCTGGAACTTTACATCCCGCAGCAGGAAGCGCCCACGGATATTCCCATTATCGCCGGAGAGAAAAGAAGGTTCAGCTCCCGGACAGCAGCAAATCAGGAGGCACAAATGCTGAACAGCATCGCTCCCAGCGGCGGTTTCCATTTTGGAATTAACCGCTTTCAGATTGGTAATGTCCTGGCCCGCTGCTATGGGGCGGTCAGATACCCCTCAGAAGTATCCTTTGGCTGGCTGGTTCCTCTGGTCAGCTGTCTGGATGCCATTACCTGTGTTACCTATTACCCCGGCAAATCCGCTGACCTGGGCGATGCCTTGTCCAAAGCCATCCGCCGGTCCAGCGTTTCCGCCCTGGATTCCAAGGATGCCCGAGAGCAGAAGCAAATGCTGCGCCGGGTGGAAGGTGCCGACAAAATGCTGGATGATATGGATGCCCGGAACATGGCCATCGGTCATATCAGCCTTGTGGTCATGCCCTTTACCGATGACGAGGAGCAGTTTCAGAAAACCTGTGACAAGGTACTGGGGCTATGCGGCGGCGGTCACCTGAAGATGAAGGGTCTGGGAAACTTACAGAAGGATGCTTTCAAGCACCTCTCCCCTTTCTACACGAATCAGACCCGGGTGGACAATATGCTCAAGCAGATTATCCCCCTGAATACCATGGTTGGCGGCGAACCGATGACCGTCACCCTGCTCCGGGACGACGGAGGCATTTATTACGGTAGAACCACTGAGGGAGCACCCATTTCCGTCAACCTGTTTTTCAGAGGAAATGACCGGACCAACTCCAACCTGGTCACCCTGGGAACCGCCGGAAGCGGCAAGTCCACCGCCATGAAGCACCTGCTGGAATCCATGTATATGATGGGGGTAAAGGTGCTGATTATTGACCCGGAACGAGAGTACCGAGACCTGTGCCGGAACCTGGGAGGAGCCTGGCTGGATGTGGGCGGCGGCTTTGCCAAAATCAATCCCCTGGATATTCGGGCAACACTCGAGGATGCCCCGGATGATGACGATAAGCTGTACGCCGACTGCCCCAATGCGATGGCCATGCACATGAAAACCCTGTTGGTTCGGATACGATTGCAAATTCCCTCATTGACCGACCTGCAATGTGCTTTGCTCCAGGACAGTTTGATTCAGCTTTATAGTCTGAAGGGAATCACCTTTGAAACGCCCTGGGATGATCTGAAGGAGAAAGGGTTTCCTGTGATGAAAGACTGGTATGAACTGCTTTTGGAGTTACAGAAAACCGATGAACGCTACCAGGATCTGGCAACCCTGCTGCAATCCATGGCCGTCGGAGCCGATTCCTTCCTTTGGAATGGGCAGACAAATATTAAGACTGACGCTCAAATCGTCTGCTTTGATACAAACCGGCTCCAAAACTTCTCCCAGGAAACACAGGCTGCCTGTTACTTCAATATTCTCTCCCTTTGCTGGGATTATATCTCCGCAAACCGTTCTGAGCCGATTATCCTGTTTCTGGATGAAGGTCACATTGCCCTGGACCCCCGGCTGCCGGAGGTAGGCTTGTATCTGCGGAATCTGGCAAAGCGAATCCGTAAATATGAAGGTGGTCTTTGGTTCTGCTCTCAGTCCTCTGCGGATATGCTCCACGATTCCATCCGTATGTCCGGGCAGGCAATCGTGGACAACGCAGCATACAAGATTCTGTTTCATTGTGACGCCAAAAACCTTCAGGACACCGTTGACCTGTTCCAGCTCACCCCGGCAGAAGCCAAGCTGCTTTCAAACCTGGAACGGAAAAACGCCTTGAGCGTGATTGGCAGCACCCACCACATCCGCACCATTTTTGAAATTCCCCAGTACAAACTGGATTTGATGGGGCAAGGTGGTGGCAGATGAATGTTCAGCAAAAATTGACCGTTCTTGCTACAATCCTCTGCGTGGTATTGCTTCTGGGAGGCGCCCAGGTTGTTCTCCTTTCAACGGAGAATGATACGGCGCTTGCCGCAACGCCTGCCGGGCAGCTTCGCTCCTCCGCTCTGGAAGAATATAAAAATGCAGACCAGACTGGCGAAAAGTATCAATCCCACTGGGGAACAGAGGGGGGGGACTGGAGCCTGGATTTTCTTTATTACTGCGCTGACACCGCTAACCTGGTAGGCGAGGATAAGCCTCTGGGAGAATTTACCAGAGATTATAACGAGGTGCTCTCCCGACTTAAAAACCAAGAAGCAGCTATTTACAGTGCGGCAGAGGCGATGCCGCAACCTGGAGACCTGGTGTTTTTTTATAAAACCACCACCGGTCATTGTGCCGAAGATGTTTCCGGGGAGCCGGAAAACCTTTGCCGGGTTGGAATAGTGGTTTCCTTCATGGAGAAGGAGTTGGCTGTGCTGTCCGGGAATGACCAAGGCCGGGTGCGGCTGCGTACTTACAATGACCTGTGCGGAACTACCAATCCAGACGAGGCTGTTTGGTGTTTTGTCCGTCTTGCAGGAGGGCTGGAAAACCTCACGGACTTTGTATGCCGTTGGGAAGGCTTTGCCAAATATCCCATCTGGGACTATGCACAGTGGTCTGTTGGTTACGGAACCCGCTGTCCGGATGACAAGCTGGAATACTACAAAGCCAATGGAATTACCATTGAGGAAGCTAAGGAACTTTTGGCTCAGTACATCGACAGCTCCGTACAGAGCGTCGAAAGCTACTGCAAGCGGGAGGGGCTGAATCTGACCTACTACCAACGGGATGCCCTGGCCAGTCTGACCTACAACATAGGCGCCGGCTGGATGTCCAACGGTTATGAATCCCTGGAGCGGGTGATTGCAAATCCCTATGACCCCGACGAGCTGGTAGAAACCTTTGCCGGGATTTGCCACGCCGGAGGAAAAATCCTGCCTGCTCTGGTAGAGCGGCGAATCTGCGAAGCCTGGCTATTTCTCACAGGTGAATATGTGAAGAATGTCTCCGATACAGATTATGACTATGCTGTTCGGGGAGGCCAGGTATATGTTTATAAATCACAAAAGGAGGATAACCCATGATGACCCTTTGGATTACAGAATCCATACCGCCCGCAGATGGGCAGCGGCAGTCCCCTGCTGCTGTCCCCTCCCTGACGGCGATTGCCATGGAACAGCTGGAAAACAAAAGCCTGGACAACATTGTCCTGGACTGCCGGAAAAGCTGCCCCTGGTCCCTGGAACACATCCTGGCCGCTGCCGATCTGCTCCGGGAAGCCGGGGTTCCCCTGGTCGTGGTAAAAGGCAACCTTCCGGAAGGGGGAGAAATCCCTTGCTATGAATCCCTGGAGGAAGCGGCTTCTAATTTACAGCCTGCTGCGGCTGTACCGGCTGCACCGGAAAAAGCAAAGGAAACGGACAAGCCACACGCTCCCCTGCCTCATGTGACGCCGACCCGTCCTATCTCCGTTGCCGTGCTGGGGAGCCAATCCCGCATTGGCTGTACCACCCAGGCCATCCAGCTATGGTACTTTTTTACAGCCATCGGCTACCGGGCAGCGATTGTGGCAAACGCCGCCTGGTTGGATGAACTGGCAGCTCTGGAAAATTCCCCCTATGACGATATGGTGAAAATCCGTGGTGTGGTGTTCGTTTCCGAAAATGCCGACACCGGTGCTTACAACTGTATCATCCGGGACTGGGGCGTAATCGATGCAGTGAGCAAAGAGGCCGCCGCAGACGCAGACCTTTGTGTTTTGGTGGTAGGCTGCAAGCGCTGGGAGCTGGTGCAGACTACCAACGCCATCGTGGATGCAGGGGGGTTGGCTGACCTTATAATGATTACTTTTGGTGCAAATCAGATAGCCCAGCAGGACATCGAGAAAATCCTGCTGAAGGCATCCACGCCCAGGCAGACCGCATTGACACGCTATACCCCGGAACCCTTCCGGCCCGGCCTGCTGGATATTTTCAAGCCGCTGCTGGAAGCCCTTTACGACAAAGGAGGAATTTAATCATGAGAAAAACCACATCTATTTGCCGGGGCAGCTTGCTTCGGCTGGCCCTGGAGAAGAAACAACCCCTCACCGGGGACCAGGAGATTGACAAGCGGAACGGTGAGATTGACAAGGCCCGGAAGCGTCTGCTTCTTTATATCGGTGCCCCCCTTGTCACCATCGTCCTGGTGCTTGTTTTGATTGCCCTGCTTGCCGGCAAGCAGATCTCCCCCTCTGAAGGGGAGCTGGCCCTGTCTGTTCCTGCAGACCGGGTGCTTTGTGACTATGTGCGGCCTGGTGATGTTGTCCGGTTTTACGACCAGGACGGCCCCATCCCGGCTCTGCGCTATGTTCGGATAGGTGCGGTATCCCAGGACAGTCTGCTGCTTCTGGTCACCCAGGAACAGCTGGAGTTGTATCTGGCCCTGGATGGAAATTACACCTTCGTACCGGTCATCTCCGGCAAAGCTGCCACTGAGCAAGCCATCCAGCAGCAGCGGCAATGGAATAACCCCACTGTTTCTTTGTCTTTCGGTAAAAAGGAACTATCTCTGTCCGTTGGTCAAAGCTATCAGATGGAATACACCATGGAACTGGAACCGGCAGAAGCCACCCGGCCTCAGCTGATTTGGGAATCCTCTGACCCCTCTGTACTGTCTGTTGACCAGAACGGCCTGGTAACCGCCCACAATATCGGCAAGGTAACACTTACTTTGTCCGGTGGAGAAGCCTCTGCCAGCTGTGCTGTCACCGTCACGGTTCCGGCTGATTTCCTTGCCTTTGACCAGGAATCCTACCAGGTATCTGTTGGAAAGACCCTTTCTCTGCCCCTCACGGCTCTCCCGGAAGGAGCCAGCGAGAGCTATACCTGGGTATCCTCTGATGAAACCATCGCTACTGTAGGAGCTGATGGAACCGTCACCGCCGTGGCTCCCGGAACTGTCACGATTACTGTAACCGGAGCAAACGCCACAGCCAGCTGCACCGTCACCGTCACGGTACCGCCGGAGAAGGTGGTCCTGTCCCACTCCGAGCTGGACCTGAAGGTTGGCAATACCCAGCTGCTGGCAGCGGTTGTTATGCCGGAGAACGCCACGGACAAGCAGGTAACTTGGGAAAGCTCTGATACGGCCATCGTTACCGTTGGCGCAGATGGAACTGTTACCGCCGTCGCTCCCGGCTCTGCTACTGTCACAGTACGCTGCGGCGAGGTTACGGCCAGCTGCACGGTAACGGTTACCGCCCCGGAAACCCCGGAAAAGAAATAAGAAGCTCAAAAAACACCCGAATACAGCCGATAGCAGAATCCGGGACGATGGAAGTATCGTCCCGGATTTTTCTATTCGCTCTAGTCGGGTCATTTAAAATTGTAAGGCCAGCTATTGCTTATTTTTTCTAAAAAACTCTTTATTTTTTCTTTACTTACATGTATACTATGGGTAGAAAAGTGAGGAGGAAACTCTTGCTCCAAACTCAGGCTCTCCATAAGTTCTGCCTTTACGATGTTTGCAAAAAAGTTGGTAGAGTGTACCGCATTCCCTTGGTAGCTTTGTATACGGAGCTATCCAAAGAACAGTCGCAAAGCCTGGAGCAAGCAAAGCGAATTTTATTGCTGGCAGGCAAGTCCCAAAATAGGCTTGTCCAATGTCCCCTCACCTTATTACAGGGGCGACGATGTCTTTGCTCCAGCAAAGCAAAAGCGTCGTTGATTTAGTAGATTGTTTAGAAAACTTGATGATAGGAGGTGTAATATAGTGGAGATTGTACTTTTTATTATAACAGTTTTAGTTTCTGTGTTTGCTGAAGCTACAATCGGAGTTAGGTTTAATTTGACTGGCATAGGTTGTATCGTAGGAATTTCTCTTGTGGGAGCGGTTCTTCTTTATTCAATTCGTCATAAAAAATAAAAAGAGGGGAACCCCTCTTTTGAACGCTCCCTGTCAAGTAGACAGGCGAATAATTTTTTCACCAGGTTCTTGAAATGCACCCCATTTGTTAGACAGTTGTAATATACTATCTAACAGATGGGGGGATTTATATGCCAAAAGGAATACCAAACAAGCGGTACACACCGGAATTTAAGAAAATGGTCATAGAAACCATGTAGGAAAAGAAGCTGTTCTATAGCGAGATAGAACGGCGGTTTGGAGTGGTACGCAGTCGAATCACAGCATGGGAGCGGGTTTGCCTAGGGATGGCAATATCAGCATAAATATTACCAGCAGATGCTTGAGTCAAAAGGTGTCCGGCAGAGTATGTGCCGGAAAGGCAACTGTCTGGACAATGCGGTGATAGAAAATTTCTTCGGTCTGTTGAAGAGCGAGTTGTTATATCTGCAAGCGTTTCAATATATGGAGCATTTCAAGCAAGAGCTGGTTGCATACCTGGACTACTACAATAACCGGCGGATTAAGGCAAAGCTAAAGGGCTTGCTGTCTGCAATTCACAGACAGCAAGCCCTCTCGATAGCTTGAACAATTTTTACTCCAAATCTTTGTCTAACTTTTTGGGGTCACTTCACTTTTTATTTTTTAGTATTTAATATTCAGTAATAATTCCTTGGTTATTCATTCTGATGGCTTTTTCAACCATTTTTTCTGTACCCCAGGAAAAACCGATTCCAAAAGAGGCGGGAAGAGAAAGGGAAGGAGTAACTGCAATAACTGTGTGGCCATAGCCGAACACGAATGCAGCCTCTTTGATAGGTTGAGTTCCTGTGCGATCCACTTGCACAAAGAAATTTCCGTTTTTTGCATAGATTGACAAGCCGCCTTCAGATTCTCCGGAACCCACGGGGATTTCAGCATAAGCGTGATCATATGGTGAATCGCAGATAATATATGCGGAACGGTTAAATCTATATTCGCCAGACCGAGTATAATAATTTACAGTAGCAAAAGATCTATTGGGATTGAAAGCGATATTGATTGGTTGCCCTGCAGTATTTGTGCCTTGCCAGCGAATAGCGATTAAGTCTCTAATGCCCTCACCTGCAAACAAAGGTGCGTTTGACCACTCCCAATAGACGCGGACTCTAAGATATGTTGTACTTGCACCAGATTTGTAGAATTTAGCGGTCATATTAGCGAATACACCACGCAGTTCAGGGACATTCTCAATCGCTTGACCGCTATAATCCTTCAAAGTAGCAATCTGATTGTCGTTGTAACCCATTTCTAAGAGTTCATCAACGGACAAAGAAGCTTTTTCCAGCAATTCATTCTCAATGGCATCAGATTTAATAAGGTCTATCTCCTCTTCCGACATTCCACAAGCTTGTAAATCGTCATTGCTTGTGTTCCTGGCCTCAACATAAACATCATACTCATTCACTGTGACGGTGTATGCAGCGGGTTCGGTTGGTATGTCTGGACCACTCGAGGCCGCAAAAGCAGAGGTTGATAATAATAGTATGGTAATCGATGCAAGTAAAAGTGATATTAATTTTTTCATGGGTATTCTCCTTCAAAATTGGATTTAGTTTAGTATCATCTATGCGATATAAACTCCCTATATAATACTATATTTGTGATTTAAATTCAATATGTTTTTAATATGAAATGATAAAGCTTAACCCCACAGAAACACACAAAGGCACTTTCATGCTGAACCCCAAACTCGGCGGCGGTGTGCAAGTGCTTTTGCGTTACTTTCTTACCTTGAAAACAAAAAAGAGGGATTGCCCCTTAACGGTAGCTAGGGTAATATGGAATTTATGCGAAGTTTAGACGCTGGGGAGAGGAGGTGATTTTATCAGTACAACTATTTCTGGCATAACTATCCTGGACAGCATCTAATACAACAATCGAAGCTTTTTAGCGGTGAGTGATGACCAGATTCGGAGTAAGCAAAGCATTACATTTTTCAATGCAGGTCTGAAACAGTTTTACATAAGTTCTTCGAGGAGACCCTGTCAGCCAATAATGCCAAATGTGAAACGACAAGGGACAAGATTTACAACTTTTATGAACATATCCACTAGGGCAAGCAAGAAAAGCTGTTTCCTATTGCTTGCATGGGGTATTATGACAATTAAGAAAGATACGGATTGAACAGGTTCCAAAAATCATAAATACAGCCGATAGCAGAATCCAGGACGATGGAAGTATCGTCCTGGATTTTTCTATTCGCTCCAGCCGGTATTTTTTTCAAAAAATATGCGCCAAAACGACACAGGAAAGGACTGACAACATGAAACGGCAAATTGCAATTCCCAATTCTCTGATTTTCAGCCATGCTCTGACTCCCTCTGCCAAGCGGGTGGCCCTGGCTCTGCTGAGCTACCACTGGGAGCGTCATGGCGGCAAAATCACCAAGACTGTGCGGTTTATTGCCGAGCGAGCAAATGTCAGTCCTACTACCGCCTGTGCCGCCCTGGAGCAGCTGAAGGAGGCCGGATTTGTAGACATCCAGAAGAACTACCGGTATCTGGATGCCGCCGGTCGAGTGGTTTACAGCGCCTTTACTTACCGCTGGACCTCCAAGAAGGAAAACTATACCCTCATCCCCTACACCACCGCACGGCGGCTCCTGGCCTCCTCTGCTACCCACGCTGCTGTTACCGTGGTGCTGTACCTTGTTTGCCGTCAAGGGCAGCAGAACAGCCATGCCTGGCCCTCTCTGCGGCAGGCTGTCCGGGACATCGACCTGGCCAAGTCCACTATTTGCATTGCCGTACTGCGTATGGTGGGAAAATTCCTGGAGAAGAACCATTGCAAAAAGAGCAACAGCAAATGTTACTGCCATAATTGCTACTATGTCATCGTCCGTCTCCGGGATACCAGTTCTTCGGGTAGGGGTGGTCTGATTTTTGAAACGCCCCCCTATAACAATATAACGGAAGGTTCTATACTGAGAGGGAAAGAAATAGAAGGTGTGCCGGAATTCGTGATTTTGCATGAAACGGATGCCTCCTGTGTCTTTGAGGCAGAAACAGTTTGGGGGCCTGATAGGGATATTATACCCTTTTGGCTCCCCAATCCAGCCAGGCTAGAGGGATGCCAGGGCGATTCTTGTCCGTGAATTAAAAACAAAAAGAAAAAATAAATATGAATCCGTTTAGCAGGGTGCAGCACCGGCTACCGATACGGCCAGGCTACCCCTGCGGGGCGGCAGCCCTGCGGCCACCAGGTAGGAGTTGTCCACGGTCTTTTCCAAGGTTATCCATAGGGTTCTCCACGCCCTTGGGTGTGGTGAACCCTGTGGTCAACCGGCAGGCGTCAGTCTGTGGGAAAGGCGGTGGTCAACTCCAGAAACATAGGAAAAAATGAAAGGAGCAAAAGATGAAGCGAAACCATCATAACATTGAGGTGTTACTTAAGGAGCCAATTCGGCGTATTTCCCATGAATACGGAGCGGACTGGGAAAAAGAAAATGCTCAGGCCAAGGCTGCTCTCCGAGATACCCTGAACCTGGCAAGAAAAATCCTTCCTCGTTGTCGTAAAATCTTCATTGGCCACAATGATTTTACCCTTCACGATTGTGATGGTTTTTACTTGGAGCAGCTTTTGTTTCTCAAACAGTTTCTGGCTTCCGGGGACTACATCCAGGCTTGTGAACAGCTGGTTGATGTGCTACACTACTTCCATATTGAGGACCGACGGATTCTATACCTGCTAATCCGGCTTTTGGAGGATTATTTATGAGCATTGTTATTCGTGAACTTCCATGTTTCGACCCACAGAAAGAAAACCTGCCCAGGCGAAGCAACTTCATTGGAGCATTGTCCTGGCTCCGGGCCCTCCAGAAATGTTTAGGGGATTCTTTTGTGTTTGCCCTGGATGAAGCTCTCATGTGCGACGGCAGCTTCCTGGGCCGCAGCGAGGAGTTTATCGTGTGGGGTTACGGAGATGATTCTGCATCCAGGTTCAATGGTGTGGTGCTTCTGGGTAGCCAGGTTGACCCCATGGACATCCAGGAAAGAAACGCTCTGCGTTACACCTGCTTCCAGCGGACCCTTGCAGACGCTCTTGAAAATGAACGCATTTTGGATATGCAGGGTATTACCGAAGCTCTCAGCAGGTATTACTACACAAACGGAAACAGCTTTAACGGACTTTTCATAGCTCCAAAATATCAGGAGCGGTTCAAGAGGCTGGCAGATGATGCAATTAAATATCATGAAGATTAAAGAACCGGTAGGAAAAGCCTACCGGTTCTGATACTACAAAGGAGATTACAATATGTCTGAAAATTTTGACGAAATGCGTAAGGACCTGATCCGACAAGGCCGGGAGGAAGGTAAGCGACTGGCTTTAATTGACCACGCTTTAATTTTAATGCGTGTGCAGCACATGACCCCGGAGCAGGTCCTGGAGCTGTTCCAGGTTCCAAAGAAACAACGGCCCGGTCTGCTGAAAACCCTTCTGGCCTGTGTGAAACAGAAGCCTGAAAAATACGAATTTAGCCCCAAATAACTCAATCTAGAGACTATTGTCCTGCTCAAGAGTGCATACAGCAACACAATTCTTATAATTTGGGTTAAAATTAGGCATATTTCTATTGTGCTTAGTGTTCACTAGTGGCATAATAACATTGAATAGGAACATAATCAGTGTTGCGCAAATACCCAAAATCACCCATGAACCAACGCAATCGCACATAAATTATGTCGAAAACAGTTGATTTGATTACATTTTTATTGTAATATAGCCTTGACTTATATAAATGTTCTGTTTTAGCACAACATAAACAACACAAGTAAAGGATTGTTGATATGGATGCACTTGTTTTTTTCGGTATTTCATTTGGTCTAGTCTCCGGAGTACTCTTTTCCTTGTTATTAGTATCTTTTGATAAGGGCTGGAAAAAGTTTGCTTCTGCATTTCTTTCCTTGGTGCTCGGTGGGGGTAGCTTATGGAAAGCATTCGATATATTTCAAGTTAAAGAGCAAGCAGCAGTACTTACTTCTATTGGTTTCTTTTTTTTATTTTTTTTACTGGCTTTTGTGGTATTTTTATTTATTTTCTGCATTATAATAAAGGACAAACACAATAAAGATGTCCTTAGGATACGCGATATTCTTTTGGGGCAAAAAAATTATATTGAGGCATATTATAAGCGAAGAATTCAAGAAATTGACAATACGCTCAATATTCCTGCATTGGAAAAAAGAGAAAACGATGTCAGGCAAAGAGAATTATGTTGCACCGCTATCCGCGAAACGCTAGAAAGAGAAAAAGAAGAATTTGAAAAATCAACCAAAAAAGCACTCAAGGTTAGACTACCTGAAAAGAAAAAACTTGTTGTAACAAAGGAATTTTTGGAAATGTTCCCCTCTTATGTTGAAAATTTGGGCGAGTGTATTCATGGAATAAATTCCGAAACAAAGTTATTTTTAGAAGAACATACTGGACAACTCACATATGAGGATTTATGTGTATACTTAAGATTATTATCCATGCAAATATTTGGTCATTTGTTTCGTAGCAACGCAAAAGATGTGCGAGTACATTTTAGGTACTATGACATCAAGAAAAACGGATTTGTTAAGCTTGTGTCAAATGTAGCGTCTCAAGATTGTAACAGAGACTTGACTTTTATTCCATGTGACAAACCCAATATGATAATGAAGTCCTTCGAATGTCGACGAGCGTTAATAAAAAGTTACAATATAGATTATCATTACGATGGTAAAAATAGTACCACTTGGACTGAATACATGACGGGAGCATTTTATAATATCACTAAAAACGGAAAGCCTTGCCTCAGTTTTGGCATTTCTGTAAAAAGCGCCGCAAAATATAGACATTTATTCAATTTTTTAAACTTCTGTAAATTTGAATCCTATTTACAAGAAGTAATAGAAGAATTAAACTATGCACATAGTATTGAAGCAATACTGTACCAAGATCATACAATGAAATAGTAATATAGTGTTGGAGGAAAAAATGAGCTATCAAATATCCAAATACGATGCAGTTAAAGCAGCCTTGATTGCAGAAAAGTCCTGCAGTAACAATGTTTCAGAAAAAATACAACAAGCTATACAACGTGCGGCAAATTACGAAATACAGAAAAAAAAATATAGCAAAATGTATATCATAACAGAAAATGAAAAAAAGTATTTCGAGAAAGTCGCTTGTCATTGTGTTATTTCTGCTGTTGATGATAATAATGACTCTGTCAAAGTAACACTGGCAGTAGAAGGCTGAAATAGTCACAACTACTAACTATCAGCGAGTGGCTTGGTTGGCCTTATACTTGCATATTGCCGACATGCATTTCAAAAACACACTGAGTCTTATTTCTCTCACATCACTTGTCCCTCAGCTCGCAAATGGGCAACCTGTAAACGCTAATATAAAAGTGAGCCACTTGGCTGGTGTTCGCTCATGAATTATT
>OEQQ01000109.1_pt1 | contig 19769 bp, 11 predicted proteins | sample 1539741 | NCBI WGS metagenome assembly OEQQ01 (sample SAMEA3891876, study PRJEB23780) | metagenome | biome: terrestrial biome; feature: animal house; material: Caecal content | place: Italy | collected 2015-05-05
CGTTCCAGAAAACGGTAGAAGGCGCCGTTTTCGAAGAACAGCTGGGTGATGAGAAAGGACGCGCCCGCCCGGGCTTTTTCCCTGAGACCTTCCAGGTCGGCCGCAGCGTCAGGCGCTTCATAGTGTTTTTCCGGATAACAGGCGCCTGCGATCTCCAAATCCGAAGTCTCCTTCAAAAAGCGGGTCAGATCCGAGGCGTGGGCGAAGTCCCGGCCCGCGAACTGTTCGTCGTCCATCCAGGAGGGACGGTCGCCCCGAAGCGCCAGGACGTGGGAGACGCCGGCCTGACGCAGGCTGTCCGTCACCCTGCCGATATCCTCCCGTTTGGATCCCACGCAGGTCATATGGGCCAGAGCGGGGATGTGCAGATGGTTTTCGATATAGGAAGCGATTTCCACGGTCTTCGTGGAACGGCTGCCGCCGGCGCCGTAGGTGACGCTGATGAAATCCGGCTTCAGCTCCGCCAGGCTGTTCAAAACGGCCTGCGCGTTTTCGAATTCATCGTCTTTTTTGGGAGGAAACACTTCAAAAGAAAGTGTCTGTTTCCCGTCTTTGAGCAGTTGTGCAATCATTCTCGTTTCCTCCGGATTTTCTTGATTTCAAAACACAATTATCGTACCATGTTATTGTCCGCAGTTCAAGCGGCGAAACCATTTGAGTCAATCGAGGGAGAACGGGCAATATGAACGATACTTTTCAGAGCACAAAAGGTTATGTGGCCAGCCGGCAGCTGCTGGACAGCGTAAACGTGGCCATCGCGCTGCAAAAGCCCCTGCTCATCAAGGGGGAGCCGGGCACGGGCAAGACCATGCTGGCGGAAGCGGTGGCTCAGTCGCTGGGAAAGCGGCTGATCGTCTGGAACATCAAATCCACCACAAAGGCGCAGGACGGGCTCTATCTGTACGATACCATACAGCGCCTGTATGACGGGCAGTTCGGGGAAGAAGGGGTGGACGATATCTCGCGGTATATCCGGCTGGGAAAGCTGGGGGAAGCCTTTGCGGCCGACGAACAGGCGGTGCTTTTGATCGACGAGATCGACAAGGCTGATCTGGAATTCCCCAACGACCTTTTGTGGGAGCTGGATCAGATGGAGTTCTATATCCACGAGACGAAGCGGACGGTAAAAGCGAAGCACCGTCCCATCGTGATCATCACCTCCAACGCGGAGAAGGAGCTCCCGGACGCTTTTCTGCGCCGCTGCATCTTTCATTATATCGACTTCCCGGACGAGGAGCTGATGGAGGAAATCGTGCGGGCGCATTTCCCGCAGGTGGAGGAAACTCTCCTCCGGGAAGCCATGGCGGCCTTTTATGAGATCCGGAGCTTCCGGGACGTCCGGAAAAAGCCGTCCACTTCCGAGCTCATCGACTGGATCAGGGCCCTGCAGATCGGGGGAATCGCCCCGGACAGGATCCGCAGCCAGCTTCCTTTTCTGGGCGTAATCGTGAAAAAGGACGAGGATCTGGAGACGATACGGCACAAAGTCTGACGCGCGGAGGGCGGATATATGTTCGCAAAATTCTTTCATACGTGCAGGGCGAAGGGGCTTTCCGTCGCCTTAAGCGAATGGCTGACGCTCCAGGAGGCGCTGGAGAAGGGGCTGGCGGGCAGCAGCCTGACGCAGTTTTATTACCTGGCCCGCATGATTCTGGTCAAGAACGAGACGGAGTTCGACAAATTCGATCTGGCCTTTGAGGAGTGTTTCCGGGACATTTCTTCGGAAAATGAGATCGCGGACCGGATGCTGGCGTGGCTGGATAAGTCCGAAATGGAGGAGCTGGCGCAGGAGGACGCCAGGCGGTTTCTCAACGAAACGGAAGAGCTGCAGATCGACCGGCAGGACGTGGAGGAGAAATTCCGGCAGCGGCTTAAGGATCAGGACAGCGAACACAACGGCGGAAGCTTCTGGATCGGCACCATGGGGAAAACATCCTTCGGGAACATGGGCGGAAATATCGGCGGCGTTCGGGTGGGCGGCAAGACGGGATATCAGTCCGCGTTCGCGGTGGTGGGCGCCCGGAAATACCGGGATTTCCGGGACGACAGGGTGCTGGACAACCGGCAGTTCATGGCCGCGTTCCGGAAGCTTCGGCAATTCTCCGCCAGGCTGGACGTGCCCAGGACCGAGCTGGATATCCCGGGCACGGTTGACCGGACCTGCGAAAACGGCGGCTTTCTGCAGATCGTCATGGAAAAGCCGCGCAAAAACGCGGTAAAGCTGCTGCTTTTATTCGATTCCGGCGGCACCATGATCCCGTATTCCAGCCTGATGAACGATCTGTTCCAGGCGGTGCACAAGTCCAATCACTTCAAGGACGTGAAGTGCTATTACTTTCACAACTGCATTTACAGCAAACTCTACAAAACGCCCGAGTGCGAGAACGGGGACTGGGTGGACACGGAATGGGTGTTCCGGAATCTGGACGGCGATTATAAGGTCATCGTCGTCGGGGACGCCGCCATGGCGCCGGAGGAGCTCTTTTCCGACACCGGCAACTACAGGGGGCCCAACGGCGGCCTCTCCGGCTGGGAATGGCTGCAGCTTTTGAAGCGCCACTACAAAAAAATCGTCTGGCTCAACCCCAAAATGGCGCCGAAACGGATGCCCTGGAGGGAGGCGGAAACGGCCATCGGGGACCTTCTGCCCATGTACAGGCTGACCGTGGAGGGGCTGAACCTGGCCATGACGGAGCTGATGCGGGGGAAGTAGGATGAGAAGGACAGGAAAACTGTAATTCCGATATCAGAGCTATTTCGATAAGTGTTAACCTGATTTGAGTACAGACTGAGGCTCCCCGCGGCTGATTCAGTTCAGCGGCGGGGAGCCTTTTATCCAGAGCCTCATCGGGCTTTGCAATGCCGGTTTTTATTCCTTCCCGTCCCAGCAGTAGGTGCACAGCCTGTCGCGGTCGATGCCAACCGCTTCGATCATGTCGTCCAGGCGATGGTAGCGCAGGGAGGTGAAGTTTAACTGTTTGCAGATCCGGCCGATCATTTCCTGATACTGAGGGGTATCCGGATTGGCGTAAACGTCCAGATTCGGATACTTCTCACCGCCTTCCATTTCCGCGATGATCCGGCGGGTGATCAGGTCCATGTCGGAGGTGGAACGGGAGAAGTTCAGGTATTTGCAGCCGTACAGCAGGGGCGGACATGCGGGGCGGATGTGAACCTCCCGGGCGCCGCTTTTATAGAGAAATTCTGTGGTTTCCCGCAGCTGGGTGCCGCGTACGATGGAATCGTCGATCAGAAGCAGGCTCCTGTCCTGAATCAGGTCGTGCACCGGAATGAGCTTCATTTTGGCGATGAGGTTCCTTTTGCTCTGGATGGTGGGCATGAAGGAACGGGGCCACGTGGGCGTGTATTTGATGAACGGACGGGAATAGGGAATCCCGGATTCATTGGCATAGCCGATGGCATGAGCCACGCCCGAATCGGGGACGCCGGCCACGATATCGGGGGAAACGGTGCCCTTGTCGCGCCTGGCCAGGGCGGCTCCGCAGTTGTAGCGCATTTTTTCCACGCTGATCCCCTCGTAGGAAGAGGAAGGATATCCGTAATAAATCCAGAGGAAGGTGCAGATTTTCATCTTTTTGCCGGGCTTTACCAGGGTGTGCACGCCCTCCGGGTCCATCACCACGATTTCGCCGGGCCCCAGCTCCCGAAGGGGGGTATAGCCCAGATTCAGGAAGGAAAAGCCCTCGAAAGCGAAGCAGTACGCGTTGTCCTTCTGGCCCAGGACGATGGGGGTGCGGCCCAGCTTATCCCGGGCGGCGTAGATCCCTCTGGGGGTCATGATCACGATGGACATGGAACCGTCGATGATTTCCTGGGCGTACTGGATCCCCTCGATCAGGTTTTCCTTCTGGTTGATGATGGTGGCCACCAGCTCGGTGGCGTTGATATCCCCGCCGCTCATCTCCAGGAAATGGGTGGGAGAAGAGGACAGGAGATCGTTTACGATCTGATCGCTGTTGTTGATCTTGCCGATGGTCATGATGGAAAACGTTCCGTGATGGGAACGGATGATCAGAGGCTGAGGCTCGTAATCGGAAATGCAGCCGATTCCCAGATGCCCGTTCATACGGGAAAGTTCTTTGTCAAATTTGGTGCGGAAAGGGGCGTTTTCGATGTTGTGGATGGCCCGGTTGAACCCGTCCTTATTGTCGTAAACCGCCATTCCCGCCCTGCGCGTCCCAAGATGGGAGTGGTAGTCGGTGCCGAAAAACAGATCGAAAACACAATCTTCCTTTGAAGCTACTCCAAAAAAGCCGCTCATTCCTAAACCTCCGTGTCTCTGAAAATATTATCACAGGTAATGCCCGAATCCGGGTGGATTTGGGACAGGTTTATTCTAGCACAGACATTTTGAAACCACAAATAGAAAAATCCATGCAAACAAATACGAAATTGGGCATAGCGACGAAGGATGAAGCGAATTTCGGGCAACTCTACCGACAGCAGGTGTTCATCCGGCACGGCTGAAGCTATGATGAAAAGCGGAAAAGAAAACAGGAAGGGGAAATAAAAAAATGAAGAAATACATACAGGAAGCAACAGATAAAAATGTCTGGGATTCTTTAAAGAATAACACGTTTAATAGAGCCAAAGATATTCAGGAATTTATAGAAGGTCTGGAATTGATTGAAGGAAATGCGTATATCAGTCTGGATGCAAAATGGGGAGATGGAAAGACTTTCTTTGTTAAACAGATTGGAGAAACGTTAAAATATTTTCGTGCGAAGATGATGGAAACGGAAGAAAGACCGCTGAAGAACTTAGAATCGTATGAGTATTTAAAAGAACGCGAAGCAGTTAAATTGACAAGTGTAGAGCACCTGTATTTACCGGTTTATTACAATGCGTGGATGTATGATGATTATAGCGATCCTTTAATGTCATTATTGCTTGTAATGACAAAACAGTGCGGTGGGACATATAACACAAAAATAAATATGAAATCATTGAGCGATAAGCTGGTATCTGTTGCTTCTTCTTTGCCACTTTCAATTAAAAAAATAAATCCGGCTCAAATAGTGAGAGGGATTCAGGAAAGTAATATGGATATACTAAGTGCGGTTAAGACGGGAGAAGAGATGAAAGGATGTGTCAGAAGTATTTTTAATGATATTATTGTGGAAGAGACTGAAAAACTTGTGATTTTTATCGATGAGTTAGATCGCTGCAAACCATCATTTGCGATTGAAATGCTGGAAAGAATCAAACATTATTTTGATGATGAAAGAATTGTTTTTGTAGTATCTTTAAACAAAGAGCAGTTGATACATACGATTTCAAATTATTATGGAGATGAATTTGATTCAACCAGATATTTAAACAGATTTTTTGATGTTTCAATTAACTTGCCTGAATTGGACGAATATGACAAAAGACGTGTACAGTGTACAGAAGGAAGAAGTTACTGGATAACAATGATTGCGGATGACTTGAGCGACTATTATAATTTTTCACTTAGGGATAAATTGATTTATAAAAGCAGAATTGAATCTGCGCAGGAAAGGCTTTCAGGGAGAGAGTATGATAGCGGTCGTTTTTTGGCACTGTTTGTACCGGTTTTTATTTCTCTGGAGATGACAGATGCGCGTGAAAAGAAAAGGTTTTTGGAAGGAAAAAGTGATATTTGCGAAAAAGTGATACCAAATCTGGAAAGCGGAAAAGAATTCATTTTAAAATTCTTGACTGATAGAAATAAGGCTAAGGATGATGTGCAATTCACAGAAGGGTGCAAATTATTGCAGGAATGCTATTCCTTTGCGTTTGGATCCAACAGTTATGAACGTTATTTTGACAAATTTAATTTAGACAGGGATTTTAGAGCGCTGTGCATTAAGATATCTAACGGAGCGAAAATCTAAGGAAAGCAACAGAAGACAGGCTATTTCGGTATACATAGGAAACGATGACAGGAAACACGGTTTCTTATACGGTTAAAGCCTATGTTTGCGGACGAATTGTTCCGTTGAAATTTTTCATCCTTGACAGCCCCCGCGGTTCCGTGATACAGTTTCTTACAGAAAGGGGATCGCCGGTCGGGGAATCGAAGATCCTCATATCAAAAGGCAAAGACCGTGATGGGAAAGAGTAGGATCGCAGGGAACCCACAGAGAGCAGCCGGCGGATGAGAGGCGCGGGGGAAGGCGATGCGAATACGTCCCGGAGTCGTGCACCGAAAGGGCTGTCCGCGCGGACGCCGAGTAGGCTGTGACGGGAGCGACCGTTATATCGCAGGAGTATCCTTCGGAGGATGTCCAGGACGTTTTGTCGGGATCGCCGGACTGTACTTCATGAGGCGGGCGGCGCGAGCTGTCTGCGAAAAAAGGTGGTACCACGAAGCTTATCGAGCCCTCGTCCTTTCGGATGAAGGGCTCTTTTTGTATAGCAGGAAAAGGAGAAAGGGAAAATGACGGTTTTTGAAGAACTGAAGGAAAGAGGGCTGCTGGCCCAGCTGACGGACGAGGAGGAGATCAGGGGACTGGTGGACAACGGGAAAGCCACGTTCTACATCGGCTTTGACCCCACGGCGGACAGCCTTCACGTGGGGCATTTCATGGCGCTGTGCCTGATGAAGCGGATGCAGATGGCAGGCAACAGACCCATCGCCCTGATCGGCGGCGGGACCGGGATGATCGGGGATCCCTCCGGCAGGACGGATATGCGCCAGATGATGACGCCGGAGACCATCCAGCACAACTGCGACTGCTTTAAAAAGCAGATGAGCCGGTTCATCGATTTTTCGGAAGGCAAGGCGCTGATGGTGAACAACGCGGACTGGCTTCTGGATTTGAACTATATCGAGATGCTGAGGGAGGTGGGTTCCTGCTTTTCCGTGAACAACATGCTGCGGGCGGAATGCTATAAGCAGCGGATGGCGAAGGGGCTGAGCTTCCTGGAATTCAACTACATGATCATGCAGAGCTACGACTTCTATATGCTGTTCCAGAAGTACGGCTGCAACATGCAGTTCGGCGGAGACGATCAGTGGTCCAACATGCTGGGCGGCACGGAGCTGATCCGCAGGAAGCTGGGCAAGGACGCGTACGCCATGACCATCACCCTGCTGTTGAATTCCGAGGGCAAGAAGATGGGCAAGACCCAGAAGGGAGCCGTGTGGCTGGATCCCGACAAGACGTCCCCCTTCGATTTCTACCAGTACTGGAGAAACGTGGACGATGCGGATGTGATCAAGTGCCTGAAGATGCTGACCTTCTTGCCCATCGAGCAGATCCGCGAGATGGAGAGCTGGGAAGGAAGCCAGCTGAACCGGGCGAAAGAGATCCTGGCCTGGGAGCTGACGGAACTGGTGCACGGAGAGGAAGAGGCCAAAAAGGCCCAGGCGGGTGCGAAAGCCCTGTTCGGGGGCGGAGCCGACGCCCAGATTCCCACCACCACGCTGACGGAGGAGGATCTGACCGACGGCAGCATCGACATTCTGGGGCTTCTGGTGAAAACCGGCCTGACGGCTTCCCGCTCCGAGGCGCGCCGCGCCGTGGAGCAGGGCGGCGTTTCAGCCAACGGGGAAAAGGTGACGGATCTGAAAAAGTCCTTCTCCAAAGAGGAGCTTACGGGTGAGGGAATCACCCTGCGCAGAGGGAAGAAGAGTTACAAAAAAGCGGTCATGGGCTGAAGGAGAAGGGCGGCGGAATGATTTTGAACACCGGCAGCCGGACCGATATTCCGGCCTGGTACGGGGAATGGTTTTACAATCGGGTCAGGGAAGGATATGTTCTGGTTAGAAATCCGTGGGATCCTTCCGCGGTGACCCGCTATGAGATCTCGCTGGATGTGGTGGACTGCATCTGCTTTTGTACCAAAAATCCGGAGCCCATGCTGGACCGGCTGGAAGAACTGGACGCCTTCCGGCAGGTCTGGTATGTGACCGTCACGCCTTACGGCCGGGAGATCGAACCGCGGGTTCCGGACTGGAAACAGGTGGCCCAAAGCTTCGCCAGCCTTTCCCAAAAGGCGGGCAGGCGGGCGGTGATCTGGAGATATGATCCGATCTTTCTTTCCGGCCGATACACCCTGGAATTCCATCAAAAGGCGTTTGAAATCATGGCAGAGCGGCTGTCCCCCCATACCGACAGCTGCGTCATCAGTTTTCTGGACCTCTACCGGAAGACGCGGAAAAACTTTCCGGAAGGAAGGGAAGTGAGCGGGGAAGACCAGAGGAAGCTGGCCCGCTCCTTTTCCGATATCGCCGCAAAATACGGCCTGACTCTGCGGAGCTGCTGCGAAGGGGAATGGATGAAAGATTACGGCATCGACGTCTCCGGCTGCATGAGCCGGGCCGTTTTGGAGCGGGCCATGGGCGAAAAGCTGGAGGTCCCCGCAAAAAAGCCGGCCAGAGAGGGATGCGACTGCCTGCTGGGCGGGGACATCGGCGCTTACAATACCTGTCCCAACGGATGCGTCTACTGCTACGCCAATTACGACAGGAGGACGGCGGAAGAAAATTTCAGAAAGCACGATCCCGCCTCCCCGCTTCTGGCGGGCCGGCCGCAGGAACAGGACCGGATCCGAAAGGCGGGACAGCGGTCCTGGATCGACGGCCAGATGAGCCTGTTTTGAGGGGACGGCATGACATGAAATCCCGGGCATGTGCATATAGTGTAACAGCACAGACGCAAAGGGGATTTTATCTATGGAAAATCTGCAGACCGATAATCTGTATACCCGGAATCTATACCGCGATATGCAAAAAAGGACAGGCGGTGAGATCTACATAGGAGTGGTGGGGCCGGTGCGAACCGGAAAATCCACCTTCATCAAACGCTTCATGGACGTGGCGGTGTTGCCGTACATGGCGGAGGAAGCCGGAAAGACCCGGGCGCAGGATGAGCTGCCCCAGAGCGCGGGCGGGAAAACCATCACCACCACGGAGCCGAAGTTCATTCCCCAGGAGGCCGCGGTCTTAAAGCTGGGCGGGGATGTGAGCGTGAAGGTCAGGCTGGTGGACTGCGTGGGCTTTATGGTGGAAGGCGCTGCGGGCCATATGGAAGAAGGGGCGGAGCGGCTGGTGAAAACGCCCTGGTATGAAACGGAAATTCCGTTTACCCAGGCGGCGGAAATCGGGACCCGGAAGGTGATTACGGACCATTCCACCATCGGGATCGTGGTGACCTGCGACGGGAGCTTCGGCGATCTTCCCAGGGAGAGCTACCTGGCGGCGGAAGAGAAGACGATCCAGGAACTGAAAAAGCTGCAGAAGCCGTTTCTGGTGCTAGTAAACTCCTCCGCTCCCTATGGACAGGAAGCCCGGATGGCGGCCGACGGCATCCGGGAAAAATACGGGGCGGCGGCCATGCCGGTGAACTGCGCCCGGCTCACGGAAGACGATATCCGCCGGATTATGGAAAAGGTGCTGTACGAATTCCCTGTGACCATGGTGGAGTTTTACATGCCGAAATGGGTGGAAATGCTGCCCGTCACGCACCGGATGAAGGCGGATATGATTTCCCGCATCCGGGAACTGATGAACGGCATCAACGTCATCCGGGATGTGGCAGAGCATCCGGTCAGCCTGCAGGGGGATTACATCCGCCGCTGCATGGTGGAGAATATCAACATGGCGGACGGCTGCGTCCGGGTGGTGCTGGATATGGACGACCGGTATTACTACGAAATGCTCAGCGATCTGGTGGGAGAACCGGTGAGCGGGGAATACCAGCTGATGCGGATCTTAAAGGAAATGGCCGCGATGAAGAGAGAGTACGCCCGGGTGCTGGACGCCATGCAGGCGGTCCGGACGAAGGGTTACGGCGTGGTGCTCCCACAGCGGGACGAAATCAGCCTGGAGCGGCCTGAGGTGATCCGCCACGGGAACAAGTACGGCGTGAAGATCAAGGCGGAGAGCCCGTCTTTGCATTTCATCCGGGCCAACGTGGTGACGGAAATCGCTCCCATCGTGGGGACGGAGCAGCAGGCCAGGGATCTGATCGGTTACATCGATGAAAACGGAAAGAACGAGGGGATCTGGGAGACGAACATCTTCGGGAAAACGGTGGAGCAGCTGGTCAACGACGGCATCCGAGCCAAGATCAGCATGATCGGGGAGGAGAGCCAGATGAAGCTCCAGGATACGATGCAGAAGATCGTCAACGATTCCACGGGAGGCATGGTCTGCATCATCATCTGAAGGAGAGGTACAAAGGATATGGATCTGGAACAGGAGCTTTTGCAGGAGGGGATCGATCCGGGGCTGCTGCGCGAAGCGGCCGCTTTCCGAAAAGCGCATCCTGCGGGGGAAATGCGGGACCGGATTCCCGCTCCGCGATTTTTGTATTATGGAAAGGAAGTCTGGGAAGAGGCCGCGGCCGCGCTCCTGTGCGGGGAAAACCTGCTGCTGGCGGGGCCGAAGGCCACCGGGAAAAACGTGCTGGCGGAAAATCTGGCCACGCTGTTCGGAAGGCCCTGCTGGAACATTTCCCTGTCGATCCAGGCGGATTCTTCGGAGCTGATCGGAACGGATACCTTCCGGGACAATCGGGTGAGCTTTCGCCCCGGTCCCGTGGCCGAATGCGCGCGGTGCGGAGGCTTCGGCATCCTGGACGAGATCAACATGGCCAGAAACGAGACGCTGGCCGTTCTGCACGCCACGCTGGACTTTCGGCGGGTCATCGACGTGCCGGGGTACGACAGGATCGTTCTGGATGAGGCCACGCGGTTTATCGCGACGATGAATTACGGTTACGCCGGCACCCGGGATTTAAACGAGGCGCTGACCTCGCGGTTTGCGGTGATCGAAATGCCCCCTGTGGAGCAGGACGCCCTGTGCAGGCTGATGAAGCGGGAATTTCCCGACATCCGGGACAGGTGGGCCGGACAGCTGGCGGATCTGTTCAAAGAGCTGGAAAACAAATGCGAAAGCGCGGAAATCTCCTCCAAAAGCCTGGATCTGCGGGGGCTTTTGTCCGCTGTCCGGCTGATGAAAAAGGGGATCGGCGCGGACGCGGCCCTGCGGATGGGAATCGCCAACAAACCCTTCGATCCGTTCGAACGGCAGCTGGTCATGGACACGATACGCGCAAGGATCCCGAAATCGATCCGGCCGGAGGAGATTTTCGGGCCGTGAGCCGGAACGGGTAAAAATACGGACAGTCGAGGCATGGGAAGGGATGGACAGAGAGGAAAAACAGAAGCGGCGCGCCGAAAATCTGGTCTGGAATGCGGCGGGGGATTACGGGATCCGTTCCCGGTATCTGGCATACGATGGGAGCGGGGAAGCGGATCCGTACTGGAATTTTGTCATCGGGGCCGCCCACCGGCGGTTCGACTTTTCGCGTCTGGAAAAGCTGTTCGCGTATCTGGAAGGACAGAGGGACGGGGCGGTTTACGCGGAGCTGCTGTGGATGGGGCTGGAATCGTGTCTGTACGGCAGGGAGGTCCCGGACAGGCCCGCCCTGACCGCCCTGCGCCTGAACTGGGCGGCCTCCTTTCTGGAGGAAAAGAGGCCCCCGGGCCTTTCGTCCCTGATTTTGAATCTGAAAGAAGGGCGATGCCTGCGGATTCTGGGGCGGCCGGACGGCCTGGAATCGCCCGAAAAGGAAATTCTGGACGCACTGGAATTTCCGGCCGGGCTGTCGGAAGAAGGCGTCATGGACCGGATGGACGGGATTTTGCGCCGCTGGTTTTTTCGTTCCGCGTTTCGGGAGTTCGATGAGCTGGGCGGCCATATCTTCGAAGGGGGCTTTTCCCTGCCCGGGCTCTTTCGAAAAAGAGGACAGGCCCTGCGCATGATCGACTGGCAGGGCGAGGGAGAAAAGCCCGGATCGGGCTCCGGGAATCCGCTTTCCGATCTGGAGAACCGCTTTCTGGGGAAGGCCGCCCGCGAGAGAGCGGTGCGCGCCTATGTGGAAAGCTGCTTCGGCGCGTCGCTTCTGACCGGAGAGGAGACCCGGCAGCTGGAAGCCAGGCTCTGTACGGGAATCCACAGGGGCTGTCTTCTGCACGTCACGGGAGGGGAATTTTCGGGAGAGCCCGGGACGCAGCAGGAACGCTGGCAGAGGGATTTCGTCCGGGAGCGCCGGGAGGAGAACGCCCGATGGCTCAAAGAGCACGAGGCCCAGAGCAGGAGCGCGGTGGGAAAGCTGTCGGAGCGGATCCGCAACGCGATATTGCAGCGGCAGGACGAGGACCGGTTCCGGAAGCGGGAGGGAAGGCTTTCCCCGGGGCTCATCTGGAAGAGTCGGTACCTCGATGACGACAGGATTTTCACGAAGCGAAAAAGGGGGCAGTCGGGCGGTCTGGAAGTGGATCTTTTGCTGGATGCCTCCGCCTCCCAGAGGGAGCAGCAGGCGCAGGTGGCCATGCAGGGATATGTGATCGCGGAGAGCCTGTCCTGCTGCCGGATTCCCGTGCAGGTCAGCGCCTTTTGCAGCGTCAGCGGCTGCACGGTGCTGCAGGTACTGAAAGGCTACGGGGAGAGGGGCGGAGGACAGAATGTCCTGCGCTATGTGTGCGCCGGATGGAACCGGGACGGCCTGGCGTTCCGGGCGGCGGGGGATCTGATCCGGCGCCGGCAGGGAGAAAACCGGCTGCTGATCGTCCTGTCCGACGCCAGCCCCAACGACGACCAGAAGATCGCGGGGGAGGGAAGGCTCGCTTTCTCGCGGGAATATGGGGGACGGGAAGGCGTGGAGGATGCCGCGGCGGAAGTCAGGGCGCTGAAGGCAGGCGGGATCCGGGTGGTCTGCGTTTTCACCGGGACGGACCGGGAGCTGGACAACGCCCGGAGGATTTACGGAAGGGATCTGATCCGGATTCCTTCAATCGGATGGTTTGCGGACGCGGTGGGGAAAGTGATCGCGGACTGCATTGCGGAAATGTGAAAAAGGGGAAACAAAGGAGAAGAGGGAAAATGAATGTGCTGAAAAAGATGTTTGGGCCCATGGATATGACGGAGGGAACGCCCTGGAAGAAAATCGCCCTGTTCGCCATTCCGATGCTGATCGGAAACGTGGCGCAGCAGCTCTACAACACCGTGGATTCCATCGTGGTGGGGCGGTATGTGGGGGACAACGCCCTGGCGGCCGTGGGGAGCGCGTCGCCGGTGCTCAATCTGCTGCTGGTATTGTTTATCGGGATTTCCGTGGGGGCGGGAATCATGGTCTCCCAGTATTTCGGGGCCAAACAGAAAGAGGAGCTGTCGGGCACCGTAGGGACCTGCATCACGCTGACCGCCATCGCTTCCGTTCTGATCATGATCGTTGGGCCGCTGACCACCCGGCCGCTTCTGAAGCTCCTGAACACGCCGGAGAGCATTTTTGAATGGTGCGCCTCTTATCTGAATATCCTTTTCGTCGGCGTGGCGGGGCTGGCGTTTTACAACATCTTAAGCGGCGTCTTAAGAGGGCTGGGGGATTCGGTTTCCGCGCTGGCCTATCTTCTCGTCGCCACCCTGTTAAATATCGTGCTGGATGTCTGGTTCGTGGCGTCCTTTCATATGGGGGTGGCGGGCGTCGCCATCGCTACGGCCATCGCCCAGGGGGTGTCCTCGGTGCTGTGCCTCTGGAGGCTTCTGCATATGAAAGACGTCTTCGTACTGCGCCCCAGAAACCTGATCCCCACCGGGAAACATACGCTGGATACGGTCCGCCTCGGCCTGCCTTCCGGCATCACCCAGGCTATTTTTTCCATGGCCATGATCGTCGTGCAGTCCCTGACCAACAGCTTCGGGGAGATGTTTATCGCGGCAAACGTCATCGTCATGCGCGTGGACGGGTTCGCCATGATGCCGAACTTCTCCTTCGGTTCCGCCATGACCACCTTCGCGGGGCAGAATGTGGGCGGAAAAAGGCAGGACAGGGTGGAGAGCGGAGCGATACAGGGAACGCTGATCGCGGTGATCGTTTCCGCGGTCATCACGGCCATGATTCTGATTTTCGGAAAATATCTGATGGGGATTTTCACCGAAACGGCGGAACTGGTTACGCTGAGCATGCGCCTGATGCGGATCCTGGCCGTCGGATACATCGCCATGGCGGTGACCCAGAGCCTGTCCGGCGTGATGCGCGGCGCGGGAGACACCATGACGCCCATGTGGATCTCCCTGCTGACCACGGTGGGCATCCGGGTTCCCATCGCCTACGGGATTTCCTGGCTGACGGCCACGGAGGAGCTGCCCCACGGAAACAGCGACTGCATCTACATTTCGCTGCTCGTTTCCTGGCTCATGGGCGCAGCCCTCACCTGGATTCTGTACAGAAAGGGCGGATGGAAGAAAAAGGCGTTGAGCTGAGAAGAAAAAAGGAAAAGGAGATCTTCCTGCAGCGTTCCGGGCAAAAAGCCCGGAGCTGACAGGAAGATCTCCTTTTTTGTATACTGACGGGATGCCTCAGCTCTCATCCCCTTCTTCGCGGTACGGGTTGTAGCGGGAGGTGCCGACGAATACGGTGCTGACCTCCCTGCCGTCCTGGTAGGTGGTGAAATAAGTATCCGCGGAGAGGGAGCCGGTCTGTTTGGCCCAGAGCTTAAAGGAGCGCCCGTTCAATTCCTGATTCCAGACCACCACGTTGACCGTCAGCTGTTTGTTGCTGGTGTCGGTGTAGATCACCACAGGGGTGCTGTAATCGTTGCGGAATTTCAGGTCTTTGGAACCGGCGGCGATGGCGGCGTCCAGCCCTTTGGGAAGATAGGACACCGGCATGCTGTGGGCTTTCCGTTCCGTGACGGTGAGCCCCGCGTTTTTCACCGCGTTGTAAACGGTGGAAGAAATCTGGCAGACGCCTCCGCCCATGCCGGTGGTATGTACCCCGTTGGCGTAGACGCCGGCGGGCTTATAGCCGTTGGCCTTTGTCCGGGGCAGGATCGCGTCGCTGACGGATACGGTCTGCCCGGGCATGACGATCAGGTTGTTCAGGCGGGAAGCGCCCACCTCGATGTTGCTGCTGCGGTTGGCGCCGCTGGTTTTAAAACTGGTGGTGCAGCTGCCGGCCAGGACGAAGTCCGGGCTAGTGGTTACGACGCTCTGGTCCGTGACCGTTGTGAGCAGCTCCGGCGTCAGTTCCTGGGCGATGTCCGTGCAGGCGCCGGTGAGAATCAGATTTTCCATCGTATCAGCCAGCCACTGCGCCATCTGGGGGACCGCTTCCTGATGCGTCTGCCCGCTCTGGCGGATGTAGGAGCCGGAACCGTTGTCGAAAACCGGCGTATCGGACTGCGCGGTTAGACCGGCCAGCTGCGCGTTGATGGCGTCGAAGTAGGAACGAAAGACCGCCAGATCCAGAAACTCCACCGCGATCTTTCCGCCCGCGTTGGTCAGGCGGACCGGAACGTCGCGGAAGGCGTCCATTCCCGTCATCCACTCCGTTCCCTGCCAGGATATCGTCACCTTATGGGTGAGCCATTCGGGATCGATGTAGCGGGAGTCCCCGAACACCGTGTCCACGCTCAGGGCGGGCAGGGGCTGGGGGGACCAGCTCTCTGCGGCCTGGGCCGTTGCGGACGGGATCAGAAGAGAAAGCGCCACGAACAGGGCCAGCAGGCAATTTCTATATGTTTTCATGGGAATACCTCCTTTGCATGATATTTACTCTACCATATATGGATGAGAAAGCCAACCAAATGGTTTCAAAAAATTGAAAACTGACAAAATATAACATTTTAGTGCCATATTTTGTCAGTTTGATATTACACAATTATTACATTTCTGTGACTTTACGGTTAATATTTTTCTGGGCCGTGGAGAGCATCAGCTTGATCCGGTTGAGCTGATTGACCTCGCTGGCGCCCGGATCGTAGTCGATGGCCACGACGTTGGACTGAGGGTATCGGCGGCGCAGCTCCTTGATCACGCCCTTGCCCACCACGTGGTTGGGCAGACAGCCGAAAGGCTGGGTGCAGACAATGTTGGGCACGTCGGAGTGGATCAGCTCCACCATTTCCCCGGTCAAAAACCAGCCTTCGCCGGTCTGATTGCCGATGGAGACGATGGGCTCCGCATAGGAAGCCAGATCCCGGATGTGGGCGGGCGGATCGAAGTGGCTGCTTCGTTCGAAGGCCTTCGAGGCGGCCGAGCGCACCCGTTCCATGGCCCAGATTCCCAGCTTCGCGGCCAGGGCCGTCTTCCTGCTGGTCCCCAGATGATCCGCCTTATACAGCTGATTGTAAAAACAGTAGAACATGAAGTCCAGAAGGTCGGGCACCACGGCCTCCGCCCCTTCCGCCTCCAGAAGCTCCACCAGATGGTTGTTGGCGGCGGGCGCGAACTTCACCAGGATTTCCCCGACGATGCCCACCCGGGGCTTTTTCACGTCCAGAACCGGAACCGCGTCGAAATCCCGGATGATCTGGCGGCACATTTTCCGGAAGGTGAAGTAATTGGGCAGCTTTTTCGAGGAGACAAAAGCCTTGCACTTTTCCAGCCATTTTTGATGCAGGGCGTCCACGGAGCCCGGCGTCTGCTCGTAAGGGCGCATCCGGTAAACGCAGCGCATGAAGATGTCCCCGAAGATCACGCCGTAGATCGCCCGGATCAGAAGGCCGGGGGTGAGCTGAAAGCCCGGGTTGGTCTCGATGCCGGACATGTTGATGGATACCACCGGAACGTATTCCATCCCGGCCTTTTCCAGCGCCCGGCGGATAAAGCCCACGTAGTTGGTGGCCCGGCAGCCGCCTCCGGTCTGGGTCATGACGATGGCCACCTTATGGGTATCGTAGCGGCCGGACAGCAGGGCGTCCATGATCTGTCCCACCACCAGCAGGGAAGGATAGCAGGCGTCGTTGTTGACGTATTTTAAGCCGGTATCCACCGCGCGGCGGTTGTCGTTGGGCAGCACTTCGAAGCGATAGCCGCAGGCCCGGAAAGCGGGCTCCAGCACCTCGAAGTGGATGGGGGACATCTGCGGGCAGAGGATGGTATAATCCCTGCGCATTTCCTCCGTAAACTGCACTTTGTGAATGTTCGTGGGAGCGATGGTCCGCTTCGCCTGCTTTTTCTCCCTCACGCGGATGGCAGAGAGGAGGGAGCGGATCCGGATCCGTGCGGCCCCCAGATTGTTCACTTCATCGATCTTCAGGCAGGTATAAATCTTATCCGACCCGGACAAAATGTCGTTGACCTGATCCGTGGTCACGGCGTCCAGGCCGCAGCCGAAGGAATTGAGCTGGATCAGATCCAGATCCTCCCGGGTGCGGACGAAGGTCGCGGCCGCGTACAGGCGGGAATGATACATCCACTGGTCGGAGACGATCAGCGGCCGGTCAGGGGTTCCCAGATGGGAAACGGAATCTTCGGTCAAAACGGCCAGGCCGTAGGAGGTGATCAGCTCCGGAATGCCGTGGTTGATCTCAGGATCGATGTGGTAGGGCCTGCCGGCCAGCACGATCCCGCGCTTATGGTTTTCTTCCATCCAGGAGAGCACTTCCTCTCCCTTTTTCTTCATATCGTCCCTGGCGGCCTGCATTTCCGCCCAGCCTGCCAGCGCGGCGTCCTCCACCTCGTTGGCGGGGAGTTCGGAAAATTCCTTCTTCAGCTCCTGGGTTGCCACATCCAGACTCGCGAAGGAGAGGAAGGGATTGCGGAACTTCACCTCGCCCCGTCCGATCTCCTCCACGTTGTTCTTGATGTTCTCCGAATAGGAGGTGACGATGGGGCAGTTGTAGTGGTTGTTGGCCCCCGGCGTTTCGTCCCGCTCGTAGAACAGGGCCGGGTAGAAGATGAAATCCACATCCTGACGGATCAGCCAGGACACGTGGCCGTGCGCCAGCTTGGCGGGATAGCACTCCGACTCGCTGGGGATGGATTCGATGCCCAGCTCGTAAATCTTCCGGTTGGACGCGGGGGAGAGCACCACCTGATAGCCCAGGCTGGTAAAAAAGGTAAACCAGAACGGGTAGTTCTCATACATGTTCAGAACCCGCGGAATGCCAACCCGCCCGCGGGGTGCTTTGTCCGGCGTCAGCGGCTCGTAGGAGAACAGCCGTTTCAGCTTGTATTCGAACAGGTTGGGGACGTTGCTGGGATTTTTTGCCTTTCCCAGGCCGCGTTCGCAGCGGTTGCCGGAAATATACTGCCTGCCGCCGGAAAAACGGTTGATGGTCAGTCGGCAGCTGTTGGTACAGCCCTTGCACTTGGCCATGGTGGTCTCGAATTCCAGCGAATTGATTTTATCGATGGAGAGCATGGTGGTCTGATAGCCCGCGGTATAATGCTCCCGGGCGATCAGGGCCGCGCCGAAAGCGCCCATGATGCCAGCGATGTCCGGACGGACGGCGTTGCAGCCGGCGATCTTTTCGAAGCTGCGCAAAACGGCGTCGTTGTAAAACGTGCCGCCCTGGACCACGATTTCCTTTCCCAGCTCGGAAGCGTCGGAAACCTTGATGACCTTAAACAGGGCGTTTTTAATGACGGAATAGGCCAGGCCGGCGGAAATATCCGGGACCGAAGCCCCCTCCTTCTGCGCCTGCTTGACTTTGGAATTCATGAAAACCGTGCAGCGGGTGCCCAGATCGATGGGATGCTCCGCGAAGAGCGCCGCCTTCGCGAAGTCCTGTACGCTGTAATTTAAGGATTTGGCGAAGGTTTCGATGAAGGAACCGCAGCCGGAGGAGCAGGCCTCGTTGAGCTGCACGCTGTCCACGGTCTGATTTTTGATCTTAATGCACTTCATGTCCTGGCCGCCGATATCCAGGATGCAGTCCACCTTCGGGTTGAAGAACGCCGCGGCATAATAGTGGGCCACGGTCTCCACTTCGCCGTCATCCAGCAAAAAGGCCGCCTTCATCAGGGCTTCGCCGTATCCGGTGGAGCAGGAGCGCACGATCCTGGCCCCTTTGGGAAGCCTGCGGTAGATGTCCTGAATGGCCAGGATCGCGGTCTTCAAGGGGCTGCCGTTGTTATTCGAATAGAAGGAATACAGCAGGGAGCCGTCCTCCCCCACCAGAGCCACCTTCGTGGTGGTGGATCCGGCGTCGATGCCCAGATAGCAGTTGCCGATATAGGTTTCCAGCGGGGCGGTCTTCACGCAGTGGCCGTCATGGCGGCTGCGGAACTCCTCATATTCTTCCCCGGAAGCGAAGAGCGGCTCCATCCGCTCCACCTCGAATTCCATCTTAATATCGGAGGACAGCTTCCCGACCATCTCTTCCATGGAAAAGGAAACCCTGGGCCCGGCGTTTAACGCCGAGCCGATGGCCGCGAACAGATGGGAATTGTCCGCATCGATCAGGTGCTCGTCATCCAGCTTTAAGGTGCGGATGAAGGCGGCTTTCAGCTCAGAAAGGAAGTGCAGGGGGCCGCCCAGAAACGCCACGTGTCCCCGGATCGGCTTGCCGCAGGCCAGCCCGCTGATGGTCTGATTGACCACCGCCTGGAAAATGGAGGCTGCCAGATCCTCTTTGGTGATATAGAAATAGATGTGCCCGCAGTCTCCGAACATCAGCTCAAAGTCGCCAAGCTCCACGATATCCAGCTGGAACAGCAACATCCAGCGGTCACGGGCTGTTTCTTCTGCCCGCTGGCGTACCTCCTTCGGAATTTTAACCCAACCATCACCCAGATAGTAGCCCTGAGTCACCAGGTCGCACTCGTCAAACATGCTGTTCTGGATCACATCGGGCCAGCCCAGCAGCTGGGAACGGTCATCCGGGTCCTCTGAGTCCTCGCCGGTCAGTTCCTCCCATGCATCGTCGAAAGCGTCGTCATCCTCCTCATCCGGGAACACCTCGCTGAAGTCCTCCCAGGAAGGATAGGAGTATTTTGAGTCTACTTTGATCTTGACCATAGTAAATTTGAAATCTTCCTCCAT
>OEQQ01000111.1_pt1 | contig 19642 bp, 14 predicted proteins | sample 1539741 | NCBI WGS metagenome assembly OEQQ01 (sample SAMEA3891876, study PRJEB23780) | metagenome | biome: terrestrial biome; feature: animal house; material: Caecal content | place: Italy | collected 2015-05-05
CCGTTTCGATGCTCCTTCGGGATGAAAATGTCCCGCCCCAGCCTGCCGTCGTCCGGAACCACGAAACCGAAATTGGCGCTCTGCTCGTAGGTCCCCACCACGGAAACCACGGCCCGCTCCAGAATTTCCACAACTTCGGCCTCCTTCCGCCCTCCCCTTCGGGGCGGGAGGACCTGAACCTTCACCGTATCGCCGGGCATGGCCCCGTGGACGCAGCTCTCCGGAATGAAAAGATCTTCCTCCTCCCCCTGGACGGACACGAAGCCGAAGCCCCTGGCTGTGCCCGAAAACGTCCCCACGAGAAACGTCTTCTCCGGGCGGATATATCTGCCCCGCCTGGTCAGGACGGCCGATCCCTCCTCCAGCAGGCTTTCCAGCACCTCTTTCAACGCCGGCCTGTCCTCCGCCTCCACCTGCATGAGGGCAGCCAGCTCCTTTTCCTTCATCGGAACATAGCGCGGATCCTCAAGGAGCGCCATCACTTTTTTCTTTCTTACTTCAAACAAATCTGCCATGATCCCTCCCAATCCCTGATAGCACGAAGAGCTGCCGCAGCAAACGCATCCAAACGTTCGTGCAACAGCCCCTCGCCAAGCAGGAAACTCTGCCTTTATCCGATTCTCATCCCCAGATCCTGCTGATGTTCAAAATCGCAGCGATCAGGAGAAAACTGACGGCAAGCCATTTGGTCAGCTTCACCAGCAGGCCTTCCATGGAACGGCCCTTGTTCTTGCCCCAGTAAGTCTCAGCAGCGCCGCTGATGGCGCCCAGACCGGCGCTCTTGCCTTCCTGCATCAGCACCAGAACCGACAGCGCTACGCAAATCAGTATAAAAATCACAGTGAGAATAATCCTGACAATCTCCATCCTTGACACCTCCCAGCACTAAACATCGCTATCGTATCATATTCTTTCCCATATTTCAAGAAAAAATTAGGACAATTGGAGTTTTCCTGCGCAAAAGGAGCCCTGGGCGGCCCTTTTGGGCCGCGCAAGGCTCCTCTTTTTCAGGATATGTGAATCCGGAATCGATTATCTGCCGAACTGCATATCGTTGTTGCCGGAGTTGGTCTCCCACATCTCCAGCATGTTGATCGGGTCGTTGTAGTCAGCCAGCCATCCTTCACGGCAGAAGTCGAACTTGCCTTCTTTTCTCTCGTTCAGGAATACGGACCACTCGCGGGTCTCCACGGTCATGTTCACGCCGATAACCGCGAAATCCTGCTGAAGGGCTTCGCCGATCTTCACGTTACCTTCCGCATCGTTGGTCAGGTAGGTGATGTTGATGGGGGTTTCAGCGGACAGCATGTTGTTCTCGTCGAACTCAAAGCCCGCGCTCTTGAGCAGCTCGATGGCTTCCGCAACGTTCTCCTCGGTATATTCGGGATCGTAGTAACCTACCTTATCCTCTACCGGATAGGTGTAAGCGTCGTCGTTTTCACGGAACGCGCCGCCCTGTCCGTCCGCCATGCCGGTGGGGATGAAGGTGTTGGCGATTTCCTGTTCCGCCTGCGCGATGGTGTCGACGATGTACTGACGGTCGATGAGCAGGCTGAACGCCTTTCTCATGTTGGCAGCCTGTTCGACGGTCATGCCCGCAAACAGATCGCTGTTCACGTTCCAGCCCGCATAGTAGGTGCCCAGAGTATCGATCTTGTGGAACTCAGGAGTGGACGATACGGTTTCCATCATGTCGGTGGCAATGGTGTCGATGAACTGCAGGGAGCCGTCCGCGAACGCGTTGTAGATGGCGGTATCGTCGGAGCTGAGCATGAAGTTGATCTGGCTTAAGGAAACCTTATCGGCAGCCCAGTAGTTGGGGTTGGGTTCGTAGGTCATGGACTCGTTGTGCTTCCACTCGGTCAGAACCATGGGACCGCTGGTCACGAAACCGGCTTCCAGAGCCCATGCGCCGGGGTTGGTGTCAGCGCCTTCCGCAGCTTCCACAGCCTGCTGGGGTACGGGATAGAACGCGGGGAACGCGCACAGATCCAGGAAATACGCGCAGGGAGCGTTCAGCTTCACGGTGAAGGTCTTGCCGTCTTCGGAAGCTTCGATGTCCAGAGTGCCGTCGTCTTTGGTCGCGATCACGCTGGCCAGATAGGAGTAGTCGGCGCCGGTATTGGGATCCGCCAGCCTCTGCCAGCTGTAAGCCACGTCCTCGGCGTCCAGAACTTCGCCGTCGGACCACTTCAGACCGTCCTTCATGGTGAAGGTATAGGTCATGGCGTCTTCGCTCATCTCATAGCCTTCTGCCAGTTCGGGAACAAGCTGACCGTTCTCGTCGTAAGCGTACAGGCCGGAGAAGGCCAGGATCGCCAGGCAGGCGCCGTCAACGGTGGGGTTGAGGGCGGGATCCAGCTTATCGGGCTCGGAAGCGATCTGCAGATCCAGAGTTCCGGTGGGAGTGGTGGCAAAGCCGAAATACTTGAAGCCGAACAGATTGGAGTAGATGTTGTCCACGTCGGTCTTCTGCAGATAAACGTCGTTATAATAGTACAGCGGCACAACCGCCCAGGTGCTCATCAGCTGATCTTCCGCTTCGTGCATCAGCGCCTCGCGCTTCGCCAGATCGGTCTCGGTTCTGATGGCTGCGATTCTCGCATCGTAATCTTCCCATGCCGGAGCAGCTTCGCTGCTGGGGCCGTGCTCGGTGGATGCAGCAGCCTCTTCCGTGCCCGCTTCCGCCGCTTCCGTGGACGCGGTATCAGCCGCATCCGCCGCTTCCGTGCTCTCCGCCGCAGGAGCGCTGGATTCCGCCGCAGGAGCGCTTCCGCACCCTGCCAGGGAGCCCATCGTCATGCAAGCAGCCAGCGCCAGTGCCAGATACTTTTTTTTCATAACTTCCTCCTTGAAAGATTTTGATATTTATAAAAGTGAAGCGAAAGCTCGCGCCCCCGCCGCTTTTATCGAAAAACTGCAGTCCTCCTACTTATTCCAGCAGGCCACCTGATGTCCGTTGCCGCGATCCGTCAGGGTCGGGCACTCCTTCGCGCAGCGCTCCGTAGCGTATTTGCAGCGGGTGCGGAAGGCGCAGCCGCTGGGCATATGCAGAGGGCTGGGCACATCCCCCTCCAGAACGATCCGCTGGCGTTCTTTGGCCATCTTCGGATCCGGATAGGGCACGGCGCTCAAAAGGGACTGGGTATAGGGATGAATCGGGTTGTCGTTCAGTTCGTTGGAATCCGCGATCTCCACGATGCGGCCCAGATACATGACGGCGATCCGGTCGGATATATGGTGCACCACCAGCAGATCGTGAGCGATGAACAGATAGGCCACGCCCAGCTTCTCCTGGAGCTCTTCGAACATGTTGATCACCTGCGCCTGGATGGAAACGTCCAGGGCGCTCACCGCCTCGTCGCAGACGATGAACCTGGGGTTTGTGGCCAGCGCGCGGGCGATGCCGATCCTCTGTCTCTGGCCGCCGGAAAACTCGTGGGCGTAACGGGTGGCGTGTTCCGCGTTCAATCCCACCAGCTCCATGAGCTGCAAGATCCTGTCCCTTCTCTCCCCTCTGGTCTGATACAGTTTATGCACATCCAGGGGCTCCCCGATGATATCTTCCACCGTCATACGGGGATTCAGGGAAGAATAGGGATCCTGGAATACCATCTGCATCTGTTTTCTCATGTGGCCGATGCTCTTTTCATCCACCTTCTCCCCGTCGAAGAAGACCTCTCCGCCGGTGGGCGCGTACAGCCTGAGAAGGGAACGGCCTACCGTGGTCTTTCCGCAGCCGGATTCCCCCACCAGGCCCAGCGTCTCTCCCGGCCTGATGGCGAAGGAAACGCCGTCCACCGCTTTCAGGGGCAGCGATTTGAACAGGCCTACCTTGATCGGAAAATACTGCTGAAGGTTATTCACCTCCACAAGGTATTCGTTTTTGGATGCTGTTTCGTTGCTCATCCTCTGCCTCCTTTCTCCGCTTCCATCTGCGCCTTGACGTTGAGCCAGCAGGACGCGAAGTGTCCGTCCGGCATCTGCATTTCAGGCGGCTGCTGTTCGATGCAGATCTTCATCGCATTTTCGCAGCGGGGGCAGAACGCGCAGCCTTTGGGCATGTTCAGCAGGTTGATGGGCGTGCCCGGGATGGGGACCAGCTTCTCCCCGATCCGGTCCACGTTCGGGATGGAACGCAGAAGCCCTTTCGTATATTCGTGATGAGGGCGGTAAAAAATATCCTCCGCAGTCCCTCTTTCGCAGACCCGGCCGCCGTACATGACGATGATCTCGTCGCACATGTCAGCGATGACGCCCAGATCGTGAGTCACCATGATGATGGCCATCCCCAGCTTTTTCTGCAGTTTCTGCATCAGCTCCAGAATCTGCGCCTGAATGGTCACGTCCAGAGCCGTGGTGGGCTCATCCGCGATCAGGATATCCGGTTCGCAGGCCAGGGCCATGGCGATCATCACCCTCTGGCGCATGCCGCCGGACAGCTGATAGGGATACTGCCTGACGCGCTTTTCGGGCTCGTTGACGCCCACCAGGGTCAGCATTTCCACCGCTCTCTCTTCCGCGGCTTTGCCCCTGCGGTCCGTATGCAGCTCGATGGCCTCCCGGAGCTGGGAACCCACGGTGAAGACCGGATTTAAACTGGTCATGGGATCCTGAAAAATGATGGAGCAGCATTTTCCGCGGAAGTCCCGCATCTGTTTTTCCGAAAATTTCGTAATATCCTGTCCCTTATAGAGGACCTTACCTTCGTGAATCCGGCCGTTGCTCTCCAGAATCTGCATGATGGAATAGGCCGTTACGGATTTGCCGGAGCCGGACTCCCCGACGATGCCGAGGATCTTTCCCTTATCCAGATTGAAGGAAACGCCGTTGACCGCCATCACCTCGCCTTTTCCCGTCTGAAAGGAGGTGTGGAGATTTTGTACGGAAAGAATTGTCTCGCCCATTTTCTTACCTCCTTAACTTGGGATCGAACGCGTCCCGCAGACCGTCGCCCAGCAGGTTGAACGCCAGGGTGATCAGACAGATCATGACGGCGGGGAAAATCAGTTTATAGGAATATTCGGTAATGCCGGCCCTGGCCGCGTTGGCCAGAGAGCCCAAGGAAGGCATGGGCGCCTGTACGCCCAGGCCGATGAAGCTCAGAAAGCTCTCCGTGAAGATCGCGGAAGGAATCTGCAGCGCAGCGGCGATGATGATGACGCTGATGCAGTTGGGCAGGATATGCTTGCGGATGATCCTGCCGGACTTCGCGCCGCCAACTCGCGCCGCCAGCACGTATTCGTTCTGTTTGATGGTCAGAATCTGTCCCCGGACCATCCTGGCCATGCCGGTCCAGTACAGCAGGGCGAAGACCAGGAACAGGGAAATCATATTGGTACCCAGCTTCTGCAGGAGCGGGAACGCGTCCACGTTCAGGATTTCCCGCAGCACCACGGACAGGAGCACAACCATCAGCATATCCGGCAGGGAATAGATGATATCCACGATCCGCATCATGATCAGGTCCACCGTTCCGCCGAAATATCCGGAAATGCTCCCGTAGATGACGCCGATGATCAGGACGATGATGGCCGCGAACAGCCCTACCGTCAGGGAAACCCTGGTGCCGTAGATGACGCGGACGAAATAGTCGCGCCCCAGCTCATCCGTCCCCATGATATGCGGAAAGAGCTCTCCGCCCGCATCGATATATTCCTGTTCCTTCTCCGACCACTCGAAGGGGGCCATATTGGCCGCCGTCTTATCCCGTTTGCCGTCCACCGTGATGATCTCGGAGTAGCCGTAGGGCACCACGTGGGGGACGATCAGGATCGAGCCGATGATCAGGATCAGCACGATGATGCTGCCCACCGCCAGCGGGTTTTTCATCAGCTTGCGCATCCCGTCCCGGAAAAAGGAAACGGATTCGCTCATCACGTCCTGCTGCTTCTTCTCCTCGTCCGTCGCCTTCTCGAATTTCTTTAAGTCGATCTGAAAGCTCAAGGGAGACTTTTTGGGCATCGTATCGATATCTTTTTTCATTGCATCGCTCATGTTAAGTCCTCCTCCTTTCTCAGTCGAGCTTCACTCTGGGGTCTACGATCTTATAGACGATATCCGTCAGCAGGTTCATGGTCACCATCAGCACCGCCAAGAAGATCGTGGTCCCCATGATCTGCGGGTAGTCCCGGTTGGTGATGCAGTCCACGAACTTCGAGCCCAGGCCGCCGATGGAAAAGATCTTCTCCACCACCAGGGAACCGGTCAGGATGGAAGCCGTCATGGGGCCCACGTAGGTGACGACCGGAATCAGGGCGTTTCTCAGGGTATGCTTGAAAATCACCTTCCACTGCGCCACTCCCTTCGCCCGGGCCGTGCGCACGTAGTCCTGCCCCAGCGCGTCCAGCATGCTGGTTTTGGTCAGACGGGTGATATACGCCATGGGATAGGCCGCCAGCGCGATGACCGGCAGGACATAGTTCTGCTTATCCGCGCTCCAGACAGGAACCCACTTGAGCTTTACGCAGAACACCAGCAACAGCAGGGTGGCGAACACGAAGCTGGGGAGCGAAGTGAACAGGGTGGAAAAGAAAATGATCAGCCGGTCCGGCAATTTGTTCCTGGTCAGCGCGGCCAGGCTGCCGAACACGAGCCCCAGCACCAGGGCCACGATGATGGCCATGCCGCCCAGCCTCGCGGAGATCGGGAAGGACTCCCCGATGATGGTGGAGATATCCCGTCCGGTTTTGGTGGAAATCCCCATGTCCCCGTGCAGCAGATTCTTCATGTATAAAACAAATTGCTGAGGGACCGGCTTATCCAGATTGAAGCGCTGCTCCAGCACCGCCCTGACCTCGTCCGAAATCGCCTTTTCCCCGTCAAAAGGGCCGCCGGGAATGGCGTTCATGGCGAAAAACGTGATGGCGCAGACGATCAGAATCGTAACGATCGCGAGAAAAACTCGCTTAACAATGTACTTTGCCAACTGTATGCACTCCTTTTCTTTTGATATGTCCGCGCGGCATAAACAACTATTCTGCCACAGACGGACACCATGCCGAAAGAAAAATCCCATACACAAAATCGCCGTCGATTCCGTGCAGCATGGGATTTTCACTTCATTGTGCTAAACTATAGCACAAAACAAAACGAGATGCAAGTTTTTTATTCGCAAAAATTACAGGAATTGTGCATTTTTATGTAAAATAGACAAAAAGAAGGGCCGTCAGAGACAGCCCTTCTCAAAGGAATTCCGTATTGTGGCCCCCGCTTTACGGAAGAAAGAGAAAAATACCGATTACCAGCAGCAGCGCGGGCACGAAGACCAGGATGGCCGCCAGGATCATGGCCAGGCGGTCCTTGCCCTCCAGCTCCACCGGCTCCCGCTCTTCCAGCTCCTGTTCCGCCTTTTCAACGTCGATGAGCCGATCCACTTTTTTTTGAAAAAACATATCACTTCTCCGTTTTTCCCAGCGGGAAATGGCAGGCAACCCGATGTCCGTTTCCGACGTCCTTCAGTTCCGGCGTCTGCTGTCTGCAGATTTCCTGGCAATAGCGGCATCTGGTGTGGAATTTGCATCCGGAAGGCGGATTCACCGGGCTGGGAATATCCCCCTCCAGCAGGATCCTTTCCTTTTTCCGGTCGTCCGCGTCCGTGGTGGGAATCGCGGAAAGCAGCGCTTCGGTGTAGGGATGCATCGTATTTTTGAACAGCTCCTCCGTTTCCGAAACCTCCACCATGTTGCCCAGGTACATGACGCCGATCCTGTCGCTGATGTATTTGACCACGCTCAGGTCGTGGGTGATGAACAGATAGGTCAGGTTTTCCTTTTCCTTCAGATCCCGCAGGAGGTTTAAGATCTGGGACTGAATGGAAACGTCCAGCGCGGACACCGCTTCGTCGCAGACCACGAATCTGGGATGCAGCGCCAGGCTCCTGGCGATGCCGATCCTCTGTCTCTGCCCGCCCGAGAACTGGTGGGGATAGCGCCCGAACAGATAGCCGGGAAGGCCGCACTCCTCCATGATTTCCACGATATAGTCCTTCAGGCCCGCATCGCCCCGTTTGAACAGCCCGTGGGAAACCAGCCCTTCGCCGATGATCTGTCCCACCGTCATCCTGGGGTTTAAGGAGGAGTAGGGATCCTGGAAGATGATCTGCAGCTCGCGGCGCAGATTTCTCATGGATTCCTTATCCTGCGCTTTCAGATCGATCCATTCGCCGTCCTTCTGATACCGGATCGCGCCGTGGGTCTGGGGGTACAACTGCAGGATCGTCCTTCCGAAGGTGGATTTTCCGCAGCCGGATTCCCCCACCAGGCCGAAGGTTTCCCCTTCGTAGATATCCATGCTGATGCCGTCGTTGGCCTTCACATACCTCTGCTTTTCCCGGAAACGGGTTTTCTTCACCGGGAAATACTGTTTGACATCCTCGATCCGAAGCAGAACTTTCTTTTCATTTTCCTGCATGGTTCTTTCTCACCTCCTTCTCCGCGTAAAAACATCTCACCAGATGGCCGTCCTCCACGGGCGTAAGCTCCGGCTCCTCCGTTTTGCACCGCTCCTGACAGTATTTGCAGCGGGGCGCGAAACGGCACCCTTTCGGCACATACAGCGGGTTGGGCACGGTGCCCGGAATGGGCTCCAGCTTTTCCCCCTTCGGCGTGTCCAGCCTGGGGATGGAGGTCATCAGCCCCTCCGTGTAGGGATGGGAGAACTTTCCGGAGGAAAAGATTTCCCGGACGCTGGCGCGCTCCACCAGCTGGCCGCAGTACATCACCGCCACTTCGTCCGCCATCTCGTTGATCACGCCCAGGTCGTGGGTGATGAAGAGGATGGACGTTCCCAGCTTTTCCTTCATGTCGTTCATCAGTTTTAAGATCTGAGCCTGAATCGTCACGTCCAGCGCCGTGGTGGGCTCGTCCGCGATCAGCAGCTTGGGCCGGCAGGAAAGGGCCATGGCGATCATCACCCTCTGGCGCATGCCGCCCGAGAGCTGGAACGGATACTGCTTGGCCACGGTCTCCGGATTGGGGATTTTCACCTCCCGAAGCATGTCCACCGCAGCCGCGTAAGCCTCCTTTTTCTTCATGCCCTGATGGTTCATGAACACTTCCCCGATCTGCTTTTCGATGGTGAAAACCGGATTTAAGGAAGTCATGGGCTCCTGGAAGATCACGGAAATCTCGTTGCCGCGGATATGGTACATCTCCTTATCCGTACATTTCCGGATGTCCTTTCCGTCGAAATAGATTTCGCCGCTCTCGATATATCCGTTGCCGTCCAGCAGGCGGATGATGCTCATGGCGGAAACGCTCTTTCCGCTCCCGCTCTCCCCTACGATCCCCAGGGTCTTTCCGGCCTCCAGGGAATAGGAAACATCGTTTACCGCCCGGACAACGCCCCTTTTGGTATTAAAATTGGTATGCAGATGTTTGATTTCCAGTAAACTCATTTGGCCGCCTACCTTTCGTTTGATTTGGGATCAACCGCATCCCGGAGACCGTCGCCCACGCAGTTGATGCTGATCGTGCAGATGCCCAGCGTGATGGCGGGGAATACCCAGCGCCACCAGTAGTCTTCGATGACCTTCGCGTTCTGGGATCCGGTCAGCATATTGCCCCAGGTGGGATTGGGCTCGGTTACGCCGAATCCGATGAAGGATAGAGAGGACTCCGTCAGCATACAGGTCGCGAAATCCAGCGTGGCGTTGACGATGATGACCGTGACGATATTGGGCAGGATATGCCGGAAAATGATGCCGAATTCCTTCACGCCCAGCGCTTTCGCCGCGGTGACGAACTCCTGTTCCCGCTCCGCCAGCACGCTTCCCCGGACGAGCCTGGCGATTCCAGGCCAGGACAGCACGCCCAGGATGAACATGATCATGACGATCCTCTGCGTTTCCGAGATCCGGTTCCCCAGAATGGAGGACAGGATGATGGCGAAGGGCAAAAACGGAATGGAGGACACGATCTCCGCGAAACGCATCAGCAGATTGTCCACCTTGCCGCCCTTATAGCCGGAAATTCCGCCCACTAAAATCCCGATGGTGGTGGAAATGATCACGGCGATGGCGCCTACGGTCATGGTCATCCGTCCGCCCTGCAGAAGCCTGCGGAAGACGTCTCTGCCCAGGTCGTCCGTTCCCATCAGATAGCCCTTTAAGCCCCAGCCGTGGACCTTCCCGCTCTCCGAAATGGCGTAGTTGCCGTAATATCCGGAGGAAATGGAAACGATCTCTTCGGACACATCCGGCACGTTGGCCTGCTGGAAGGTGTTGTCGCCCCAGGAAACCAGCCGGTTGTCGTCCAGCAGCGCCACGAAGTTATAGCGCCCCGCGGACAGCGCCTTCACGTGTCCCTGAATTTCCTCCGGGATGTCCGTCGTGCCCTTTCCGCTGTTTCCCCAGACATAAACCTGTCCGGATTCCGTCACGGCGGCCAGGCTCTCGTCCGTCATGGCGATGTCCGTCACCTGCCCCTGGATCTCTTCCGGGACCTTGGTGAACGCGGAACTCTTTTTGGTCAGGGGCTCCACCCTGCCGTCTTTGGTCAGCGCCGCCACCAGGTTGGTGTTGGCCGCAACCTTGTCGATATTCCCCTGAACGCCTTCGGGGAAGCTGATGTTGACCAGATAGCTGTTGCCCCAGTTATAGAGCTTTCCCTTCTCGGTCAGCGCCAGGGAAAACTGATAGCAGGCCAGGATCTGTTTGATGTCCTCGCCGGTCCGAAGCTCGATGGGAATCGCCTCCAGGCCCATCCGGTCATTTCCCCAGGTGAACAGCTGCCCCTCTTCGTTCACCGCCAGGATGTGATCCAGCCCCGCGGACACCTGGGTCACCTTTCCCATCTCGCTGGCCGCTGGGATGTTCTTCAGCTTCTCATTGGGGAAGGTCCCCCATTCGTATACGTTTCCGTCCCGGTCGATGCCGACGGAAAAGGTGCTTCCCACCGAGACGGACTGCGCGTTGCCGTTTAAGCCGGAGGGCGCCTTGAGCATGGAAAAGCCGGGCGCCACGTTGGCCTGGGTCACATCCTGGAAGTACTTGTCCATGGGCAGGAAAAAGGGCAGCACGATGCAGCACAGAAAGATCAGCAAAAAGCAGACGACTCCCGCCACCGCCACCCTGTCATGCAGGAAATTTCTCACGACCATCTGAATGGGGGTGAGCATTTCCTCTTCTTCCGCTGCGTTCACGGGCTGTCCCACCAGCATTCTCCGGGTGGCCTGCGTCATGGTAAGAGGCTTTTTTCTTTTTTTGTTGTTGTCCTTCATTTGTATCCCCTTTCCTAATTCTCCAGCCTGACCCTGGGGTCAACCAGCGTGTAGGCGATATCCATCAGCACGTTTCCCGCCAGAGCCAGAACCACGTAGAACATCTGCATGGTGAGAACCACGGAGAAGTCGCGCTGCATCAGGCCGTTCAAGAGCATCTTTCCCAGCCCGGGCCACAGGAAGATCGATTCGATGACCACCGATCCTCCGAACAGGCCGATGATCCACCAGGTGGTTACGGTCACCACCGGGATCAGGGCGTTGCGGAACGCGTGCACGTAGATGACCACACGCTCCCGAAGCCCCTTGCTCCTCGCCGTTTTGATGTAATCCATGCGGAGAGCGTCGATCATGGACGCGCGGACATATCGGGTGATGCCCCCGATTCCTCCTACGGACATGACCAGAACGGGCAGCACCATGTGGCGGGCCTGATCCAGGAACATCTCAAAGGCCGATCCCTCCATCCCGGCCGTCTGCACGCCGCTGATGGGGAAAATCGGTATCTTGATGGCGAAAACGAAGATCGCCAGCAGGGCGATGATGAAGCTGGGAATGCTGTAGCCCACAATGGTGATGACCTGAACGGCCTTGTCGAAAACGGTGTTTTTGCGGACCGCAGTGGCGATTCCCAGGGGGATGGAAATCAGGAATACCACGACCATGCTGCAGAGGTTGAGCAGGACGGTATTGCGCATCGGGCTTCCGATGATGTCGATGACCTGACGTTTATACTGCGTGGAATATCCGAAATTTCCGGTCAGCATGTTCCCGATCCAGGACACGTACTGCAGCGGAAGGGGTTTGTCCAGCCCCAGCATCTCCGTCACCTGCTCGTATTGCTGCTGATACATTTCCGGTTTCATGTTCATCTTATTGCCGCCGATCATCATTTCCACCGGATCGCCGGGCGTGGCCTTATAGATTGCGAACATGAGAATGGAAATGATAAAAAACACAAAGATGATATAGATTAACCTCTTTAACAGGTATCTTCCTTTTCCCATACATCCTTTCCTCCATTCCTGTATCAATGGGAATGCGCTGATTATCGCTTCATAAAAAAAGAAGGGCTTCCCCCCTTCTTAAAATCCGGGGCGCCGGCGGGGGGACCCCCGCCGGAACATCCCCGTAATATGGGTCTTACTCTTCTACCCAGGCATCCAGAACCGCTTTGCTCCAATCCCAGATGGAGGTCGCTTCCCAGCCCTTTAACTTGGTGCTGAAGAAGTCGTGGTACTCATCGGAATACAGAGGAACGTCAGGCAGCTTTTCATTCCATACTTTGATATAATTCTGCCATGTGGTCAGCCAGGTATCCCTGTCTTCATAAGGGATGGTCTGCAGCGCGCCGGAAGCACCCGCCAGATCTTCGTCCACGATCCAGTTGGAGTTGTATCCGCCGGTCATGTACTGCTCGTCGGTGGAGTAGTAGTACCAGGGAGAGTTCGCGCTGGCAAAACCGGTCGCCAGGTTGTACATGTTGTAGATCTTGTCGCCCTGGTGGCTGATGCAGGAGCTCAGGGTCGGGAAGTCCATGGTGGTGGCGTTCAGCTGCATGCCGGCCTCTTCCATGGCCTCAGGAAGCATGGTGCTCAGCAGGTCGGAAACCGGATTGCCTTCCGTATTCGCCCATTCGATCACCAGGGGAACCAGCTCGCCGTCCACGTCTTTGTAGCGAACGCCGTCGCCGTCCTGATATTCGCCGCCTTCAGCGTTTAAGTTCCAGCCGTCGGCAGCCAGAAGCTCTTTCGCCGCCTCGATATCCTTTTCATAGGTATTCAGGTTCTCGTCGATCCAGTCTTTGGATTCCACGTACTCCCACTGGGCCAGGCCGTATGCCGCGTGCACGATGGAAGCGTAGCCGCCGGAATACTGTCTCGCGAATTCGTTGCGGTCCAGGCAGTAAGCGATGGCCTGACGGACGTTCGCGGAGTCGGTGGGGAACTGGGAGCAGTCGAACTGGATCTTGCCGTATCCGTTTCTGAAGTAGGTGTTCTTTCCGGCCTTGCCTTCATCCACCAGGTTCAGGCCCGCGTTGATGTCGTCGCCGCCGCTGATCTGCGCCAGAATGTCTACGGTGCCCGCGCTCAGCTCGTTGATCTGGGTTTCCGCCTTAACGGTCTTGATGATCAGCTTCTGGATGGAAGGCTTCACGCCGCGGTAGTCGCCCGCATACTTGTCGTTCACTTCAAAGGTGCCCTGTCTGCTGGCCGTATCGTAGCTCACGAAGTTGTAAGGGCCGCAGGTCAGCTGAGGGTTGTAGCGGTAGCCGGTCTCGGGATCGTTGATGGTCTCCATCAGCAGTTCCGCGGTGAAGTCGCCGGTGATGGTGGCGCCGTCTTCCGTATCCACCACGTCGCAGCCGGGAGCGATCACGGACAGCGGGCGGGGCATCGCGGACGCGTAAGTGATATCATAATGGAAAGGGAGTTCCTCCGCCTTCACGGTCAGGGAGAAGGTCATATCGTCCACAAGGCGCACGCCCTTGAACGCTTCCGTCTCGCCGGCCAGGAATTCCTCATATCCTACATAGTAAGTGCCTACCAGACAGGGATAGCCGTCCACCTGGTTCATCTCCGGGCTGGATTCCAGCAGCATCTGGAACACATAATCCTTCGCTGTGATGGGCGTCCCGTCGTTCCAGGTCAGGCCGTCGTTGATGGTGATGGTATAGGTTTTGGTCCCGTCTTCGTTCTCCACTTCCTCATGGCTCGCAACCACGGTGGGATCGAACTCGAATTCCCCTTCCTTGGTGTAAGCGATGGTGGCATAGCCGTGGATCAGGTCATAAGCACTATAGTTGGTAGCCGTGTTGTTGAAAGCGGTGTCGTAGAACTCGCCTTCCAGATCCGTAATAAAGCCCAGCACCAGCTGCCCGCTGGGGGTTTCCGGCTTCACGGATTCTTCTGCCTGCTCCGTCTCTGCGGAGGCGTCGGCCTGTGTCTGCGCAGCTTCTTCGGAAGCCGGCGCTTCGGACGCGTTGTTCGTCACGCCCTGCTGCCCGCCGCAGGCCGTAAGGGACAGCGCGAGCGCCCCCGCCAGCAGGACGGACAATACCTTTTTCTTTTCCATAAGTCCTCCTTTAGTTTGCAGTTTGGCAAACCTTTTTTGTATCATGCTGATTGTAGCAGGGACGCTCACCTTTGTCAATGATTTAAAAGTTCACAATTCTGTTTTTTCGTCATTCTCGCACTTTTTCCCGCATTTTTTGGACAATTTCCACAAAATATCCGTCTTCAAACGGGACTTTGAGGCCCACCTGGCGGAGCATATCCGGATAGAATCCGCTGGCGGACAGCCTGCACAGCTTCAGATAGCTGTCCCAGGCCGCCCGATAGTCGTCGTCCATCCAGATTTTGTACTGGAAGGCGCAGGTCTGGGCCAGCACATAGTCGATATAATAGAAGGGCGTGTTGTAAATATGCTGCTGTTTCTGCCAGAAGCCCCCTTTGGAAAAGAAGGGATCGTCCTCATAGTCCAGATGGGGCATATATTCCTTCTCCAGACGGCTCCAGACCGCCCTCCTTTCCTCCGGCGTCATCTCCGGATTCTCGTAGACGATGTGCTGAAATTCGTCCACCATGGTGCCGTAGGGCACGAATTTGATGGCGTCCTCCAGCTGCAGCGCCAAAAAGTCCTGCGCCCTTTCCCCGAAGAAATCCTTCATCCAGGGGTCGGTGAAAAATTCCATGGACATGGAGTGGATTTCCGCGGTTTCCATAGTGATGTCGGAATGCTCCAGCACGGGATCCTTCCCGGACAGATAGCCCTGGAAGGCGTGGCCGCACTCGTGGGTGATCACGTCCACGTCCCCGGAGGTCCCGTTGAAATTCGCGAAGATGAAGGGCGACCCGTAGTTGTACAGATAGGTCATGTAACCGCCCTGTTTCTTCGTCTTGCGCCCGAACACGTCGAAGAGCTCGTTCTCCATCATAAAATCGAAAAATTCACGGGTCTCTTCGGACAGCTCCCCGTACATACGCTGGCCGGTCTTCAAAATCTCCTCCGGCGTGCCCACGGGATCGGGATTCCCCTGCGGGAAATAGACTTCGTTGTCGATATAGGAGAGCTTCCCGAGGCCCAGGCGGCGACGGCGCTTTTCGTGCACCTCTTCCGCCAGCGGGACGAAGACTTCCTTCACCTGGCGGCGGAAATTCTCCACGTCCTTCCTGCCGTAGCTGTTGCGGTTCATCCGGTAATAGCCCAGCTGGATATAGTTCTCATATCCCAGCGCCTTCGCCTGCGCGGTGCGGTTCTTCACCAGCCGGTCGTAAAGATCGTCCAGCTTTTGGGCCACGCTCTGAAAATAGCCGCTGTATGCCTTCCAGGCTTCCCTCCTCACCCCGCGGTCCGAGGCGGTCAGGTAGGGCCGCATCAGGGAAAGATTGAGCACCTGGCCGTCAAAGGGGATCTGCGCGGAAGCGATGAGCCTGTTGTACTCCGTCTTCAGCGCGTTCTCCTCCTGCATCAGGCCGATGATGCTCTCGTCCACGCTCTTCATGGCGTTTTCGATGGACACGAAGGCCACCTTTCCGATTTTTTCCTCCAGATAAGGGCGATACGGCGATTCGTAAATCGCTCTCTGATATGCGGTCATCAGATTGGAGAGCTTCGGATCGATTTCGTCGTAATACTCCCGTTCCTTCTGATAGAATTCATCCGTCACATCCGCGTCGTACCGGATGTGGGCGATGGTCATGGCGTCCGCCACGTCCCTGTAAACCCGGTAATACTCCTGGTGGACCTCCCAGACCTCCTCCGGGCTCTTCGCGTCTTCGACCCGATCGGTCAACGCCCGGATTTCCCGTTCCGCCCTGTCGTAGTCCACCCTTTCATAGGGCATATCCCGAAATTTCATCCTGTTCTCCTTCCCGGCCAAAACGAAACTCATGGAAGGCGCCCGATTTTGGCCGCCGAATTGCCGCCTTCGTCAGACAGTATACAGGATCCGGCGGCCGTTTACAATTTTTTCTTTTTCACCGGCCCGGATAGAGCTCCTCTTCGATGCGCAAAAGCCGGTTGTACTTGGCCACCCGGTCCATCCGGCAGGGCGCCCCGGTCTTGATCTGACCGGCGTTTACCGCCACCGCGATATCCGCGATGATGGCGTCCTCCGTCTCCCCGGAGCGATGGGAAATGATGGTCCCGAACCCGTTTTCCTTCGCCAGCCGCACCGCGGCGAAGGCTTCCGTCAGGGTGCCGATCTGGTTCACCTTTACCAGGATCGCGTTGCCCGCGCCCTTCTGGATCCCTGCCGCCAGGCGCTTCACATTGGTGACGAACAGATCGTCCCCCACCAGCTGCAGCCGGTTCCCCAGTCGCTTCGTCAGCTGCTGCCAGCCGTCCCAGTCCTCTTCGTCCAGCCCGTCCTCCAGGGAAAACAGCGGGAATTCCCGCGCCAGCCCTTCATAATAGGCAATCATATCCTCCGCGCTGCGCAGCACCTGTTTCCCCTTCATTTTGCTCTCTCCCGGGAAGCAATAGCATCCCGCCCTTTTGTCGTACAGTTCGCTGGCCGCGGCGTCGATGGCGATTTTGATATCGTGTCCCGGCGCATAGCCGCTCTTTTCCACCGCCTCCACGATCAGGGAAAGGACGCTTTCGGCGTCCGGCAGATCCGGCGCGAAACCGCCCTCGTCCCCCACTCCCGTGGAAAGCCCTTTCTCCCTGCACAGCCCCTTCAGATTGTGGTAGATCTCCGCGCAGACGCGAAGCCCCTCCGCGAAGCTCTCCGCCTGCACGGGAGCGATCATGAATTCCTGCAGGTCCACCGTATTGTCCGCGTGTTTCCCCCCGTTCAAAATGTTCATCATGGGAACGGGCATGCGGACCGTGTGGATTCCGCCCAGATACTGATACAGCGGCAGATGAAGGGCTTCGGCCGCCGCCCGGGCCGCGGCCATGGAGACGCCGAGACAGGCGTTGGCCCCCAGGTTTTCCTTATTCTGGGTCCCGTCGCAGTCCAGGATCCTCTCGTCGATTTTTCGCTGACAGGAGGCGTCCTGGGAGAGCAGGGCCTCCCGCAGCTTCGCGTTTACGTTTCCCACCGCCCTGCGCACGCCCAGGCCGAAATACCGCACTTCCCCGTCCCGGAGCTCCACCGCCTCGAACTGGCCTGTGGACGCTCCGGAGGGGACGCTGGCCCGCCCGCAGGCCAGTTCCCCGGTGACGGAATTTTCCACCACCACTTCCGCTTCCAGCGTGGGGTTTCCCCTGGAATCCAGAATCTCCCTCGCATGCACTTCTCTGACCGGCAATTTCACATTCATACCGCACATCCTCGCTTTCTCTTTTTGAAAAGAGTATGCGCAGCGCAGCCTCATTTTATCCGGTTTGAAATCATTTCCGCACGGCGGCGCCCCGGACGGCATCGATCAGAAAATCCGGCTCCCGGTCCCGGATAAAGGAAGCGTCGGTTTCCCGGATCCCTTCCTTGAGCGCCTCCGGCGTCAGGCTGATCCGGACTTCGAACCGGTAATCCTCCCCGGAATCCGCGATGTTTTCTTCCGACAGGCGGAGCAGGTCTCCGGGATACAGGGCCCCCAGGAGCTCTTCGATTTGGTCCTTCGCTTCGAACACGCAGGTGATCTGCTGCTCTTCGATCTCTCCGGGGGCGAACAGCTCATCCTGATCATCCCCGTAATAGCTGTCATAGTGGTAATACAAAACCGTGATCTTATCCACATCTTCCGCGGAAAGGAAGGGGTGCGAAGGCGTCACCGCATCGTCGATGCCGTTTTGGGCCAAAAGCTGCCTGGTCTTCGAAAAGCTCTCGTAGACCGGATAGCTCCAGGTAAAATCCCAGTCCTCTCCCCCCTGGCGTTCCCGGGCGGGCAGGGTGAATTCCAGCATGCCGCAGGGCAGACCGCCCGCGATCAGGTCGGAGCCGTAGCTGCGGAAGTCTTCCTTCAGCGCTTCCAGAAGCTGCCCGCCGTCCATCGTATAAAAATATTCCCTGCTGCCGGTGGAATAGGAAATCCGCATCTGTCCCACGTTCTCCGCCATGGCCTCCTCGTAAATCTGGTAACGGCTGTCCTGATAGGCGGCGTCCCGCATCACCGTGTCCAGCTCTTCGGGCGTCCGCTCCCGGCTGACGTAAAATCTCCGGTATACAGCCCGCCCGTCGGTCAGCTGCCAGCGCACCGTCCAGATACTTTTATTCTCCCAGCTTTCCCCCGGCGTTTCTCCGGCTTTCGACGACCGCTCTTCCTCCTGCCAGGCGGAGATCATGGAGATCAGGGCGTCGATGGTCTCCGGGTCCCGGGAGCTCATCTCTTTCAGAATATCCCGGCTCCCATTCCCGTCTTCCGCCAGCTGTTTCCATCCGAACTGTACCTGCTCTCTTTCCTGAGAGAAAGCCACGCTTTCCACGGACTCCCTTTTGGGAAGCCAGCTGTCGAATCCCGCCAGATCGAAACGGAAGACGCACAGCAGCCCAACGGATCCGGCCAGGCAACAGAGGGCCGGGATCCGGCCAGACAGCACCGCTTTGAGATCCCGCTCATAGACCAGGCGGATCAGCCCGTGTCCCAGAAGGGCTCCCAGCGCGGCGCCCCCGAACAGAAACAGCCCGAAATCCCCCGACGCCCGGCCGGCCAGGACGCCGCAGGCTACGGCGAAGGGAATCACCAGTAAAATCTCCAGCGCCGGCTTCATCCATTCAAAGGCCAGGGACTGATGATAGCTCTCCGCCTTCCTGCGGCGAAACAGCGCCCAGGCCAGAAGGCCGAAGACCGCCGCCCCGGCCGCCAGGGCCAGGATCTCCGTCAACAGCGCTCCGCACCAGGAATCCCTTCCGGTCATTCCGATGATGGAGCCGCCCTGATACAGCACCCGGCTGCAAAAATCCTGATATCCGATCCACGGCGTCAGCCAGGGCAAATCCATCAGCCGTTCCTTGTCCGCGCTGCAGTAGCTGAAAAAGAAGGCGGATTTGAGCCCGGAAAGCAGCAGCCGGACCGCCCCTTCGTAGAAAAACAGCACCGCGCAGCCCAGCAGGGCGCACAGGGCGTTGCCGGACAGCATCACCGCCACCAGCGCCAGCTGGTACATGGCCGTGAAAGCCAGGATATTGACGAAGAAAGCCACCGCTGACTGGGCCATCCCCTCCGGCGTCACGGCCCCGAACAGAAATCCGCCGACCCAGCAGAGGATCAGGTTGATCAGGTAGCTGACGGCATACGCCAGGATCCCGTTGCCCCAGATGAGGGCGTAGCGCTTCGGTACGGATACCGGCACGCTCTGATAGAAGTCCATTTTCTTCCTGCTGTAGAGGAAGGAAAACCCCTGAATGGCGAACAGCACTGCGAAGCAGCCCGAAATCGCGTGAAACTGCGTTCCGAAGCTCACGGCATGTAAGAAAAACGTCTGCATGCGCTCCCTGCTCTGGGCGATCAGGATCTCCTGCGCCCCCTGGGCC
>OEQQ01000112.1_pt1 | contig 19569 bp, 17 predicted proteins | sample 1539741 | NCBI WGS metagenome assembly OEQQ01 (sample SAMEA3891876, study PRJEB23780) | metagenome | biome: terrestrial biome; feature: animal house; material: Caecal content | place: Italy | collected 2015-05-05
GTATCCACGGCGCTGGTGGAATCGTCCAGGATCAGCACCTTCGGGCTCTTCAAAATGGCGCGGGCGATGCAGAGCCGCTGCTTCTGCCCGCCGGAGACGTTCACCCCTCCCTGTCCCATCTGCGTATCGTATCCGTTCTCCAGCCGGCCGATGAATTCGTCCGCGCAGGCGATGCGGCAGGCTTCTTCGATTTCCTCCTGCGCGGCGTCCTCCTTCCCCCAGCGCAGGTTATCCCGCACCGTGCCGGAAAACAGCGTATTTTTCTGCAGCACCATGGCCACGGCGTCCCGCAGATGGACCAAGGGATAATCCTGCACGGGCACCCCGTCCACGTACACGCAGCCCCTGGACGCCTGATAGAGCCTGGGAATCAGGGAAACCAGCGTGGTTTTCGCCGCGCCGGTCTGGCCGATGATCCCCACGGTCTGACCCGCTTTGATGTCCAGATTGATATCGGAGAGCACGTATTCCTCCGCGTTGGTCCGGTATTTGAAATAGACGTGTTCGAAACGGATATCCCCGCGTTCCACCCGCACGGGGCGCGCCCCTTCGTCCGTGATCTCCACCGACTCGTCCATCACCTCCAGAATCCTGCGGCCGCTGGCCATGGAACGGGTGAGCATCATGAACACGTTGGAAATCATCATCAGGGAATTCAATACCTGCAGCACATAGCTCAAAAATCCGGTCAGCTCCCCCACCTGAAGGTCGCCGACGCCCACCCGGCCTCCGCCGAACCACAAAATCGCCAGAATCGTGGAATACATGACCAGCTGCATGGCCGGCATGTTCAGGGCCGAAAGCCGAAACGCCCGCTCCGACTGCCCCTGCAGATTCCCGTTCGCTTCCGCGAACTTCGCCTTTTCGTAATCCTCCCTCACATAGGCTTTCACCACCCGGATCGCCGTCAGATTTTCCTGCACGATGCGGTTGACCAGATCGATGGCCGTCTGCATCCTGGTATAGAGGGGCCGCACGCGGCTCACGATCCCGAACAGCATGATCCCCAGGGCCGGAAGGGCCACCAGGAAGATCACGGCCAGCTTCCGGTCGATCACGAAGGAAGCGCCCACCGCCATCACCATCATCACCGGCGCGCGGCAGACCGGACGGATCCCCGTGGAAACCGAATTCTGGATGACGGTGACGTCGCTGGTCAGCCGGGTGATCAGCGAGGAAATCCGGAAACGGTCGATGTTGGAAAAGGAAAAGGACTGCAGCTTTCTGTACTCCGCCTCCCGCAGATTCGCGCCCATCCCCTGGCCGCAGATCGCGGAAAATTTCGCGCTCCCCATGCCGAGGAGCAGCGACAGCAGAGCGCAGAAAACCATCAGCCCGCCCTTTTCAAAAATATAAGCCCGGTCCCCGTTGGCCACGCCCACGTCCACCATGTCGGCCATGATCAACGGGATCACCAGTTCAAAAACGCATTCCACCATCACGCAGAACATCGCGAGATACGCGTATATGGTATACTGCTTCATATAGGAAAATAATCTCCGGAGCATACCCTTCCTCCCTGTCGTCTACAATAATTGCATCTGCAACTATTGTATGCGCATCAAAATGCGCTGTCAAGCGGGAACGAAAGGCTTCTTCCATCCTCCCCGAAAAGATGCTTCTTTAACCCACGATAAAAGTCTCCGGCCTCATATCGTTTTCTTCCAGCAGGCACAGATCCTGCTCCAGCGTCGTCCCTTCCGCCAGCTCCAGAGAATACTGGAACTCCCCGAATCCGGACAGATCCATCTTGAAGTTGGTCTCCCAGGTGTTGTTCATGATCCAGCTGTACACGGGACGGCGGTTGTTTTCGGGCCGGTTGTCGCACAGCGCGATGGGGTGGTGCCGCATTTCCCCCATGTAGAGGAGAGGGGTGTCCAGCGTGTTGATCACAGCGCTCCGCCCGTTCTGCCGGTATATGAGGCCCTGATCCGCGATGTAGTATTCCATGTTGCTGCCGGGCAGCTGATCCACGCCGGGGCGCATGGGAACGCCGCCGTTCTGAATGTAGACCTCCGCGTCCGGAAGGTTCAGGACCAGTGGAAGGTAAACGCTCTCAATGTCCTCGCTTAAGGTCTTCGCGATCCGGCAGGTGAATTCGATCCGGGGCAGCCCTTTGTACATTTTGATCAGCACGCTGCAGCGGTATGTCCCCTCCAGCTCGAAAATCAGCTCCGTCCCCGTGAACACCGGGCCGTCATCCAGCACCTTTACGTCCTTCAGCTTTCCCTGAAACTGCTGCGCGTGCCGTCCCCTGATGTTGCGCCCCAGCAGGCGGCGCTCTTCATAAACGTCCGTCCTGATTTCGGTCCGCTCGTAAACCGGGGTGAAGAACTTCTCCAGGCCGTCCCGCAGCATCTCAGCGCCCGTCCGTTTGTCCACGAAGGAGGTAACCCCTTCCCCGATCCGCCACCGGATGGAAAACCACTCATTTTCCATTCCATAGGGCAGCCGGAAGCTTTCGGGATCGTAATCGTTTACGATATCCCGCACTCTTTCCGCGCCCACCCAGGCCGTGCGGGTATACAGCGTCCCCGGCTGCGGAGGCTGCTCCTCATAGAGAAATACCTTCTCCTCCATGGGCTCGAACTCCGATAAAAAGCTCACCAGCACGCCGCGGGGATGGGCGGACAGCTGCACCGGGACCGTCTCCCCCGTCTTTTCGTCCGTCACCTTCACGGCGGGCAGGCTGATGGTCTCCACATAGAATTCCACCGGAAATACCCGTTTCGTTTTGCTGACGGAAACGGCCTTCACCTTTCCGTACAGGTTGTAGTAGCGCAGGATATCCCCCAGCAGATGGCACTGCCTGTTTTTCCTCATGGCCGCCGCCTCGTGCGCCTTCGAAGCGTAGGCGTTCTTGCGGATATCCAGATTGGTCACCATGGTGTCGTAGGGATTGGTGATGGTGGAGGAATGTCCCCAGGTATGTTCCGCGTACAGCAGGGCGTTTTCTTCCGTAGTCTCCACCAGTTCTTCGTCCCGGACCCCCGTCTTTTCTTCCAGCCGGTCGCAGATGTGGGAGAGCCTCAGCGCTTCCTTATAATGCTTGACGACCCAGGGCGTGCTCCCGGCGCCGTTGCCCCACCAATCGTTGATCGCTCCCCGGTAGACCGGCGCGTCCGCTGTCTTTTCCCGGATCAGGTCGTAAAGCTCCTGCAGCGTCACCATCTGCAGGCGGACTTCCTCCCCGTAGAGGCGGTTGAATTCCTCCGCCACGGCGGCGATGGCCGGATTGACCGGCGCGTTGTCGGAAAAGACGCCGGAGACGCTGGCAATATAGAAATCGTACGGATAGCCGCTCTCCTCGTACTCCGCGATGCTGGCCGTCAGGTTTTGATGGAGCCGCTGCATGGGCTCCCCGGAGCCGTCCCTGCCGAAGTAGTTCTCCGTCATGAAGTTCACGTTCTTCGAGAAGACGATGCCCAGGGCATTCCCCAGGTTATAATGCTCTCCGCTCCATACCAGCATCCGTTTCCCTTCCTCATTTTCCCAGAAAAACGGGCGCTGGTTCTGATACAGCGGGTACATCCCGTGGTGGGTATGGATGTTCATGTATAAAAATTCGATGCCGTTTCGGAGCATGGCGTCCCGGGCTCCCAGGGAGATCCCGTTGATGTCCGCGCACATGGCGGTCCTGACCCGGAATCCCTCCTGCGCGAAGCCGTCCACAAATTTCGCCGTCCTGTGCTCCAGCATCCCGGCGTCCACCAGGTCGTTGAAATTCAGCCAGTTGGCGGAAATCCCGATGGAGCCCTCCCTCACCAGCCGGAAGAAATCCCTCTTTTCTTCGGGGGAGGCGATCTCGAAAAACCGTTCCACGCAGTAGGCCGTTTCGCAGTTCCATTTCAGGTTTTTCAGGGGAAGGCCCTCCGTCTCTCCCCGTTTGATCAGCTCCACGGCCGTGCGGATGTTCTGGGCCTGATTATAGATGACCCGCTCCTGCAGATCCGTGTATCCCACGTCCGTGTGGGAATGATGTACGATATAGACGTTTCGAATCCGTTTTCCCATGGTTTGAAATTCTCCTCAAATGTCTTTTTTTGTGCTATAATTTCCCCGAATCCCTTCGGCGGCTTCGCCGTCCGAAACGACCGTATTCTGATGGAGCCTGCCCGCGCTCCGGAATGGAGATTGATATGACCGAATCCCTGCTCCTGCAAACCCGCCTCCGGGAACTCACCGTCAATCTGGAGAGGGTTCACCTGCTCTCCTGCGACGAGAACTGGAGGTGCGACAGGTTCGTGGCCCCCTACAGCAGCATCGGGCTGATCCTGGAAGGGGAGGGCACCATGCGGGCCGACGGCGACGAAATCCATCCGTCCAGAGGCCAGCTGTATCTGCTGCCCGCCGGGACCACCCAGTCCTTTTTCACCGATCCCCACCGGCCCTACCGGAAATATTACTGCCACTTTACGGCCGCCTGTCCGGGCGGCGGGCTGTTCGAGCTGCTCCGCTTTCCTCTCTGCGTGGACGCGGCTGACTTTCAGACCGCCGCCGGGCTGTTCGGGCGGATGATCCGGGCCTGGAACGGCCAGGATCCCCTCTCCTGCATCAGGGCCAGCCAGGCCGTCCTGGATCTGCTGGTCTATTACATGGAGTGCTGTCCCGCCGGAAGCATCCTTCCCTCCCGCAGCGAACTGGACTCTCCCTTAAGCCGCGCGGCCCGTTTCGCAGAAGACCATCTGGATCAGTCGGTCACCGTGGCGAAGATGGCCGAAGTGGCGGGCTACCATCCCGCGCACTTCACCAGGCTGTTCCAGCAGTGGATGGGCCTTTCCCCCGTGCAGTTCATCATCCGCAAGAAGACCGAAGCGGCCATCCGCCAGCTGACCGCCACCTCCCTGCCGATTTCCTCCATCGCGGAATCCCTGGGGTTCAAAAGCCAGTTCTATTTCAGCAATTTCTTCAAAAAGCAGACCGGCATGACCCCTTCGGAATACCGCAGCGCCTTTTCCCGCCCGCATTCCTGACCGGTTCCATCCTGCACAGCATAGCACTTCCGGCCGGGAAAGAACATGCGATTTTTTGCCCGGAATATACGATTTTCGCGGAAAAGACGGCATAAAATTGGGGTATCGCAACATCGTCCGATCCGGTGATTTCGCGATACCCTCCGCCTTTTTGCGATATGCTTTTCGGCGGCAAACCGCCGCCCCTCCAAAAGTCGGATCAGGATCCGATCCATTCCTCCGATTCCCCTCTCTCCTCGTCGAAAAAGTCGAACCGTTCCCCGCCCTTTTCCCGAACCTCGATCCGGATATGGCAGTCCGCCACGTACTGATAATTGGCCTCCAGGGCGTAGTCCACCTCGACGCAGAGCGCGCGTTCCGTCGTCCGGCATTCCACCCGGTCCGTATCCAGGCCGATAGTCATGGATCCGTAGGGCGTCTGATAACGGGTCAGCGTCTTTTTCCCCTGCGAAAAATTCATCTGAACGTTCAGCAGTCCCTTCCGGGTCAGCGTCATCTCCCCTTCCCGGATGCGGATCACGCTCCTGGCCGGCTCCCGGAAATCCTCCATATATTCGTCGTAGAGCAGAAAATGGCTGCCGTTTCGGAAAAAATATTCACCCTGCTGCACGGTTTCGATGTTGTCCTCCGCCTCATCCTCCAGAAACTGCAGGCCGCGGATTGAGATCATCACATCTCTCGTCATGGTTTTCAATATTCCTCTATATGTATCACTTTCGCGCTCAGCACCCCGTATTTCACGATGGAGTTGGCGATATGGATGAACTTTTCCGCCGCGTCGCTGACGAAGAAGCGGTACTGGTTCGTTCCCAGCCCAGGCGCTACCGGGTTGTACAGTTCCTTTTCCACCAGGAGCTCCTTCAGCTCCCGGGCCGTCTCATAGGCCGGATTGACGAGCCTGACGCCCTCCCCCATGATCCTTCCGATGGTGGAACGGATCAGCGGGTAGTGGGTGCATCCCAGCACCAGCGTGTCGATGCCGCTGTCGATCAGCTCGTTCAGATAGCGCATGGCGATCTCGTCCGTCACCGGATCCTGCCAGAGCCCTTCTTCCACCAGGTGCACGAAGAGGGGGCAGGCCTTTCCCATCACCTCCGCATCCGGCTTCAGCTTCCGGATATATTCGGTATAGATGCCGCTGCCGATGGTCCCTTCCGTGCCGATCACCCCGATCTTCCCGTTCCTGGTCTCATCCGCGGCCACCTTCGCCCCGGGTTTGATCACCCCGATGACGGGGATGTCGATCTCCTGTTCCAGCTCATCCAGCGCGTAGGCGCTGGCCGTGTTGCAGGCCACCACGATGGCCTTCACCTGCATCGTCTGCAGAAAGCGGACGATCTGCCTGGAATAGCGGATCACCGTATCCTTCGACTTGCTGCCGTAGGGCGTCCGGGCCGTATCCCCGAAATAGACCATCTTCTCATTGGGGATCTGGTTCATGATCTCCCTGGCCACCGTCAGACCACCTACTCCCGAGTCGAAGACCCCGATGGGCATCTGACGAATCATTTCCACTTTGTTCATAGACTTCCTTTTCTCCAAACCATTCTTCTATTTCATCCAGCAGGGCGAAACGGATCCTGACTTCTCCCGGATCCGCGTTCAAAAGGGCCCCGTAATCCTCCAGCGGATCCCTTTCCGAAGCGCCGTCCCCCTCTTTTGCCTCCACCGCCCGGTACGTGTCCCCGGTCAGGGCGAACTGGGGATACAAAAGCCCCCAGAACATCAGCGCCGCAAGGAGGGCCGCCCCCGAACCGCCGCCCCCGTTTTTTCTTTTTTCCCGATCCCTTCGCATCCGCCGCACTCCCTTCTCCCGTGATGGTTCTCTGAAAAAAGCATGGCCCCTGCGAAAGGCTTTTATACATTTTATTTCCGCTTCCGATCGGAAATCATCTGGATCACCGTTTTTTCCTGGTTGTCGATATGGGCCTTGATCGCCCTGGCCCCCGTCTCCGGATCCCGGTCCCGGATGGCTTCGTAAATCGTCCTGTGTTCCCGGATCAGCCGTTCATAGCTTCCCCCGTCCTTGACGTATTCCAGGCGGTAACGGTACATCTGCTGGGACAGGTTGCTGACCATCTGCATCAGCCTGGCGTTCCCGCTGGCCACGAGGATGATGTCGTGCAGCGCCACGTCCGCCTTTGCCACCTGGTTCGCATCGCCCCGCTTCGTCTCCCTCTCAAAAGCGTCGCAGGCCTCCCTGAGCTGTTCCAGCTGCGAGGGCGCAATCCGCTCGCAGGCCAGCTCCACGGCCAGCGCGTCCAGCGCCCGCCGCACCTCCAGCACATCCCGGAGGCTCTTCTCCGTAATCTGCGCCACCTCCGCCCCCCGCCTGGGGATCATGGTCACGAGCCCCTCCAGTTCCAGCTTGCGGATGGCTTCCCGGATGGGTGTCCTGGAAACTCCCAGCTTATCCGCCAGATGGATTTCCATCAGCCGCTCCCCGGGCTTTAACTCCCCCGTCAGGATGCTCTGGCGCAGGGTGTTGAATACCACGTCCCGCAGGGGCAGGTATTCGTTGTCCTTCTCTCTTCCAAATTCATTCATGTTTTTCCTATTCCGCAAATCCCGTCAGAAACACCTGCTTTGCCAGCCCCCGGCCTTTCAGCTCCCCATAAGCCCTTTCGGCGCTTTCCCTCTCTTCGTAGACGCCGAATACCGTAGGGCCGCTGCCGCTCATCAGCGCGTTGAGCGCTCCCCGTTCCTTCAAAAAGGCCTTGATTTCCTCCACCACCGGATAGCGGCCAACGGTGACGGTTTCCAGCACGTTTTCCATCCGCGCCGCGATCCCCTTCAGATCTTTGTTCCGGATACAGCGCACCATGCCGTCGATGTCCGGGTGCGAGGGAAGGGCGTCCGCCCGCAGGTTGGAATAGACGAAGGCGGTGGAAACGTCGATGTCCGGTTTCGCGATGACCAGGAACGCGTCCGGGGGCGCGGGCAGGGGGGTCAGCCGTTCTCCGATCCCTTCGGCCAGCGCCGTCCCTCCCATCAGGCAATAGGGGACGTCCGCGCCGATCTTCACGCCCAGCCGCTGTTTTTCTTCCAGGGAAAGCCCCAGGGAAAAAAGGCGGTCCATCCCGTGAATGGCGGCCGCAGCGTCCGCGCTGCCACCCGCCATCCCGGCCGCCATGGGAATCCGCTTCTCCAGCTCGACGGCGACCCCCTGCCGGATCCCGAAGGCGTCCTTCATGAGCCTGACCGCGCGCCAGATCAGGTTGCTTTCGTCTCCCGGAAGCTCCTCTTTATCCGTCGAAAGGCGGATCCCGTCTTCTTCCAGCTTCCGAAACCGGAGGACATCGCGGATGTCCACCGTCTGCATCACCATTTTCACCTCATGATACCCGTCCTCCCGGCGGCGCAGCACATCCAGGCCCAGATTGATCTTCGCCCTGGCCTCCAGTCTGATTTCGTCCATTTCGCCCCTCCTATTGTATTTTGTATACACTGATTGTACTTAATTCTATACAATCCGGAGGGGTTTGTCAATGCGCGCGGCACGTCGCGCAAGCGACATCTTCTGAGGTACGGAATATTTCTATCATATTAAATTAAAAAGAGCGCCCCTTTCAGAACGCTCTCCCGCAGGCTATTCCGTTTTATCTTACCTTTTCCTGTTTTTGGCGTGGGTGGGAATGGCCAGGAGCTCTCTCACCCGGACCTCAAGATGCTTTTCAATGGCTGTCAGATGTTCCTCCGGCAGGTTGAGGCTCCCGTGCCGCCTGAACCGGAAGCCGATCATGCGCCTGAGCTGTTCTTTCTGACTGTTCCCCATAACCTCCGCGCACACCTCCTCATAGGAGATGTTGTAGGGATTGGAACGCGTGCCGGCGTACTCGTCCAGATGGGCATAGTCCTCTTTCCCCGCATAGCAGAACAGAGACATCCCGTTGTCGAAGATGGGGGCCGGGGCGATAATTGCTCCGCTGCGGTTGTCCCGCAAGATGCCGAAGTTTCCGAAGTGCCTGTCCTCATTGTAGATCAGCGCGTCGAACACCAGCATGCTGCGAAACTGCCTGGAAAACTCCGGCCCCATCCTGTCGTACCAGGCAAGGCAGGCGGCGATACCGCCCTTGCGCACAATTCGCCCGATGGGAATATAGGCCGTGTCGATGCCCGTAAACAGCGCGCATCTGGAGGCCGTAATTCCTTTCCAGTTCTCCAGATCGTAATGAACGGCGTTCAGCCCCATGGTTTCCGCAATCTGCGAAGCATAGTATTCGCAGTAAGGTTCCCTGCCCGCATTCGACGCGCCCGCTGTACCTCCCTTATGACATTATTCCTCCTCTTCTCCCGCGCTCCTGCTCTTTTCCAGATAGCTATAGAAGGTGAACTTGCTGATCTCCAGCAATTCGCATATTTTTTCCCCGGATTTGGTGATGAGAAAGGCGCCTTTTTCGTCCAGATACCGGATGAACTCCACCTTCTCGGCCTTGTTCATCTCTTCCGCAGGCTTTCCGATTTCCTCCTGCCCCTTTCGGATCAGGCGCTCCAGAAGCGTATTCACGTCTGGGGCGGCGGGCTCCTCCTCCCCGCAGGGGCTCTCGAACCGGTTGAACTGCCTGAGAAAACCCTCCATCTGAAGGGTTTCCGTAATGTCGTAGTTGACGGAAAGAGAACACAGCTCCTTTCCGCCGTCGTCCTTTAGGCAGATGGTGGAGGACCGGAGAATCCTGCCGTTGCGGACGGTGGTGATATAGTTAAACCGGTCTTCGTCCGAAGCGACCCCGGGCGCGACCTCCAGCCCCAGGTTCCCGTCTTCGTCCCCTGCGGCCCGTCCGGTGATATGCCCGTTTCGAATGGCCGCGATCCGGCGGTTCCCCTCCCCGTCGGGAAGGCTGAGCACAGCTTCACATTTATTTCCGAATTGTTTTTCAATCAGGGTCATGAACTGATCGAGAAACCGCAGGGTATCAGATGTCAATTCCAAATTTTTACAACCTCTTTTCGCGCGTCGCAAATAACGGTAATCTATGGTTGTCATTATAGCAAACCCCTGTTTTCTTCACAAGTACAAACGGAAATTATTTCCTGCGCCCTGATAGTGAGCTGTAACCTTCTCGCCCTTATTCCCTTTCTCTCCAGAGAGGGAGCCAGTCCAGGACCCTCCGGATCTTTTCGTTGCGATAATTCCAGTCGTGCCCGCCGTGCCCTTCCTCGAAAACGATATCATAGCCCAGCTCCTTCGCGCGTTTCACAAAGGTCCGGTTCTGCCCGATCAATCCGTCCTCCAGGCCGCAGCAGACGAACAGATGAGGCTTTTCTCCCCGCGCTTCTCCCAGCATATGAACCAGATCTCCGGTGGATTTCAGATACCGGTCTCCCTCCCCGAAAATCCAGTCCCACTCCGGCCATTCCCGCGCGCGGATCATCTCCCACGGATCCAGCGCCCCGGAGATGCTCGCCGCCCATCCGAAACGGTCCGTGCGGTTCAGCGCCAGCAGCATGGCCCCGTATCCTCCCATGGATCCTCCGCAGACAAAGGTTTCTTCCCTCTTATGGGAGATCGGAAGGATCCGCCCCAGCTTTTCGGGCAGTTCCTCCGTCACATAGTCGTACCATGGCAGCCCGCATTCCATGTTCCGGTAAAAACTGTGCTCGCAGGAGGGCATCACCACGCAGACGGGAAACCGCTCCCGCACATAATGCTCCATGGGGGCCAGACGGGTCCAGTCCGTATGGTCCCCGCCCTTTCCGTGCAGCAGATACAGCGTCGGAAACCCCTCCGCCGGGGGATTTTCGTCCGGAACGAGCGCGCTGACCTGCGTGTTCAGGTCCATCCTGTCGCTGTGAAGAGCGATGTGCAGCTTCATCATCCTGATCATCCTCCGTTCTCCTTTCCGCCCTTCTCTTCCCCAAATCCCAGATAAGCGATCAGGCGCATCATCCGGCAGGTGGTGTGCACCCAGATTTCCTTATAGGTGGGCAGATTCTGCACGGGATAATAGGGTTCGTCTTCGTTCTCATAAAATTCGAAGCCCACCGGCACGGCGCCCACCGTCTGGGGCATCACCCCGCTGTAGAGGGGATGGAAGCGATATCCCTCCCCGTACATGCTGCTGGAGGCGAAGGGGTTGAATCCCAGGATCCACTCCATCTGGCGCACCGCGATGTCCCTCAGCTCCCGGTCTTTTGTGAGCCCGAACAGTTCCATGGCGGCGATGGCCTTTCCCATGATCGGCGCATGAAAGCCTCTGAACTGAAAGGCCGCCGGAAAAATCCGCAGGAAATGGGTTTCATCCAGGGGGATCCCGTTTCTCACCTGCTCGTCGTATTCCTCCATGGTAGGCGCTCCCTGAGACCGGTCCCCTTCATGATACAGGTTGCTGAAATCCGCGTTGCCCACCTCGTAAACGCCCGCCGGCAAAAGCCCGTAAGGGGTCGCTTTCGCGATTTGTTTCAGATATTCCGCGTACAGCTCCAAGCTTTCCTTCCAATCCGGCGCTTCCGGATGATCCGGCGCGAGTTTCACGAGCAGGGCCAGCGCCCGGATCGGGATGTGCTCATAGGAGCGGTGAAAATACGCCTGAACCCTTTTCTTTTCCTCCGTTTCGTAAAAATATCCCCGCAGGGGAATCGCGAACCCTTCCGGCGCTTCCCTCTGCTGGCAGTTCATGACGATCCGTGCGAACCGGGCCGCGTCCTCCAGCCAGGTTTCTTCCCCGAAGGCCCGGTACAAAAGGGCAGCGGAGCAGGCCGCCTGCGCGTTGAGCTGGCACTGATTCATGGCGGAAAAGGATTGGCCCGGCGGCTCGTGCATGGCGTCCACGCCGAACCGGTAATCCTCCCGGGCGCAGGTTTCGCACAGTCCAGCGAACCGTTCGTCCTCTTTTCGGAACACCTCCGCCGCCCTGGCGAAGACGCCGGCGGTCATCAGATTGTTATGCGGCCGGTTTTCCGCAGCGGTCCTGAAATCGTCGCAGTCCCCCACCGCATTTTGCGTCCAGACCCCCATGATCCTCCCGCAGTGCGTGTAGCCGTCTCCCCAGCGGGCCCGCAGCAGCCAGTCGATTCCCCAGCGGGCTTCCTCCAGCGCCCTTCTTCCCAGCCAGGGCTCTCCCTCCATGGCCGCGCATCCCAGCTCCATCATCGCCAGCGCCGATTCCGCCGTATTTTTGGAGTCCTGGGTCAGATCCCCCGCGTCGTGCCAGCCTCCGGCCACGCACTTTTCCCTTCCGTCCGGATGGACGCTCATGGCGTCCAGATGGCATTCCGTGTGCACGCCGGGCACGTCGAAACCGCATCTCTGAGAAAAGAAGAAGTTCAGCGTCTTCCAGGCCGCGGACAGATAAGCCTCCCTTCCCACCGGGAAACGGCCGGACTGGGCCCGGTCGGTACGAAGGACATACTGCCCTTCCCCGTCGAAATCCGAAAAGTCCAGCAGCCAGAATCCTTCCTTCACCGCTTCGGGCCGCCCTTCGTACACGGCTTTTCCCCCGTCGTCCACCAGAAAAAAACGCTCCGAAAAATGGCCGATCAGCGCCTGTTTGGCCCCGTCCGTCCGGTATCCGCTGTGGCAGTAGGCGATGCTCACCTCCGAAAGGGCGAATCCTTTCCAGGGATCCTCCCTGACCTTTTCCAGGGAAAGCCCGTCGAAATAGATCCGGATCCGCTCCGAAGACGGCACCGGCGTGCCGTAGGCCTGGGCCGCCACGGTGATGGCGGTGACGCAGTTTCTCGCCACGTTGGGGATCTCCCACACGACCCGAAACCACTTCCCGCTCTCGCCCATGATGGAATGGGAACCCTCGAACCGGCCCGGCACCGGCATGATTTTCGGCCCGGCGTTGTGCAGGGCCAGCGTCATGAAATTGCAGGAGGAACCCGGCGCGTCCGCGTAAATCCACAGGGAAATCCGGTTGTAGGCGGTCAGGTCTTCCCGGTCAAAGGGGATCGTCAGACAGGCTTCCGAATAGGCCCTCCCGCTGGGGTTTGGCACCGGATCCCGCACCGGAAAGTCCAGATAAACGCTGCCTTGCCCGCTTTTGCTCATGGTCTTCTCCAGCCCCAGGCGGCCGCGCCCCGTCATCCGGAGCCGGCCGAAATCCCGGGCCAGCAAAATCTCTCTGCCGGCCTCCACGGCTTTGGACAGCCACGCGCTCTCGGCGGAATCCTCCTGCTGCGCCCGCATGGGCTTTCTCAAATACCAGCTTTCCTCCAGCTGCCGTTTCAGCTTCGCGTCCATCTCACGTTCCCTCCTCCTTTTTCGTCCGTTTCCGGTAGACCATCCCGCACGCCGCCGCGGCCGCGAATCCCGCCAGGCAGCAGAAAAACGGGGCCCTGGGATTCACCACATAGGTGAAGCCGGCGATCAGCGCGCCGATGATCCCGCCGAAGGCCTGCAGGGAATTATAGAATCCCATCAGCAGGTTGCTGTCGCAATATCCTCTGGCGCTCTCGTCCGCCGCCAGCCTCTGCATCAGCGGGATGCTGATGGAGCTGATCGCGTAAAACAGAACGCTGACCGCCAAAAACGGGATCAGCCGCGAAAATCCCAGCACTCCCGCCATGCAGGCCGTTCCCGCCAGGAGCACGGCCACCGCAGATTTTTTCCCGTCCGGCCGGCTCATCAGCCACGCGCAGACCGTCACGTTGGCGATCATCGTCACCACCCCCATCACGAATTTGATGGTCCCGTTATAGCCCGTAGACATTCCGATCTGGTCGATCACATAGTAGTTGAAGGACTGGTCGAAGGCGGTCTGACTCAGGTTCTGCAGCGCTACCATGCCGAACAGGAAGGCCAGCGTGACCGTCAGAAACGTCCTGCCCTGCGCGAAGGAACGAAACGGATTGGCCTCCCGGACCAGCTGCCCGGGCCGCAGTTTTTCCTTCGACGGCGCGGCGTCCTTTTCGCAGACGGCCAGAAACAGGATCCCGCACAGGCAGAGCGCCGCCATCTGGGCATAGACCGCCGCGTACACGTCGATCTCCCCCAACAGGCCGCCCACGAAATAGCCCAGGGAATTGAATACGGTCTGGAGGGTGGCGGATAACACCAGATTGCTGTTGCGGGCCTTTTCCCCCGGCGAAACGTTGACGATGTAGTTCAGGATCCCCACGAAAATCCCGCCGCAGAACGCGCCCGCGAACAACCGCGCGCAGATGAACTGCGCCTGCGTCCGCGACATGGCGAACAGGACCTGCCCCAGCCCGTATCCCAGACAGCAGATCAGCAGCGTGACCCTGCTGGACAAATACCCCGAAATTTTCCCCCAAAAAGGAGAGAACAGGAAGTTCGCCCCCATCATGCACGCCAGCGCCACGCCGAACATGTAATCGTTTAGATGCAGATCCTTGAATAGCGTAGGGGTGACCGGATGGACGAAACTGGCCGACAGATCCCACAGGGCCACTACGATAAAAAAGAAAAGCATATTTCTCCTTTTAGCCATTTTCCCTCTCTCCCGCTGTAAGCTTTTCCGAATGCGACTGAAAATAGGAATTCATCTTCGCGTGGACGCCCAGGACGGAAAAGTCCCTGCCGCCGTCCACCGCCAGCCGGTACATCAGCACCTGAACTGCCGCCGCGAATTCCAGGCTTTCGAAGGGCCCTCCCGCGGGCGCAAACGCCAGATCTTTTTCGTCCATGGCCCCGACCCCGATGACATACCCGTTGTCGTGTTCCCGTTTCATATACCGCGCCAGCGACAGGGCCCGGTCGTTCCCGAAGCCTCCGTCGTTGAGGACGAAGACGGCGCAGTTGTAATTGTACCCGTAGTTGGGGCCGTGCATGCCCTCGTCCAGCTCATATCCCGCGCTGGGAATCTGCGGCGCCTCCCACACCTTTACGGCCGCCTCCATGGCAACCCCGGTCAGGGAGGCCGTGCCCGTAAAGGAAAGGAAGGAGGATTTCATCATCCGGCGGCGGCTCTTATCCATCCAGCGCCCGGCCAGCCGGATCACCTCCGGAATGTTGGCGGCCGCGGCCTTCGCCTGCCGTTCGTATTGCCCGTATCGTTCCTTCGACACGCGCCCTCTTCTTTCCCCGATCAGGATTCCCAGCCACATCAGCGTCATCACGGTGGTGGAATAGCCGATGGTCCGCATGCCGTATTCCTCCCGCCCGCATCCCATATCAAGAAATACGTCTGCCGCCCGGGCGATGGGCGTATCCGGGCTCTCGGAGATCCCCACGGTCAAAAATCCCCGCTCCCTGCAGTATTTCAGCGCCTCCATCGCGGCGGTGGATGTCCCCGTCTGGGAAATGAAGGCATAGAGCGCATCCGGGTTTCTCACCGTGTGCCCGTAGAGAAAATCCTCCGGCAGCGCTGCGATCACCCGCAGCCCCGACGCTTCCTCCGCCAGATATCGTGCCGTCTGCGCTCCGGTAAAGGAGGTCCCGGAGCCGATGAAATACAGCTCGTTCACCCCTCTTTTCTCCGCGGCCTCCACCGCCTCCCGAAACGTTTCCCCCGCCCCGTCCACGATTTTTTCCAGCAGCGAGGGCACCCTTTCGATGCAGTCAAGCATTGTCGTCACGGCATGACACCTCCTCTTCTTTCGGCACGAACGATTTCGGGTCGAATCCCGGATTCCGGTGCCGGATGGCGGCCATCAGCGCCCCCATATCCGGCCCCAGCTTCGGAGGGACCAGGCGGACCCCGTCCGCTTTCGCCAGCCGGCCCAGCGGCTCCAGAATACAGGGGCCGCTCAGAAACAGGCCGCCGGAATACGAAACGCCGTATTCCCCGGGCTTCATTCCGAGTTTTTCCGCCACGGCCCGCACGCCCTGCCACAGCTCCCGCGCCCCCTCTTCATAAATCCTCCGGGCCGCCGGATCCCCGGCTTCGCAGATTTCCTTTAAAAAACGCTGCAGTTCCGGAAGGCCGCGCCCTTTTACCACTTCCCGGTTCAACGTCAGGACGAAGTGCGCGTCTTCCCCGTCGATTCCGAACCGTTCCCGGAACATCCCGTACAGCTTCGTCCGTTCCGTCCTGCCGTCCGCCTGTTTCGTAAAAGCTTCCACCAGCTTATGCCCGTGCCAGGTGCAGGAGCCTTCGTCGCATCCCGCTCCCCAGCCGTTGCTCCTGGCCTCACGGCCGGCCCCGTTCACCCCGTACACCACGGCGCCGGTTCCGGAAATGATGTTGATGCCGGGCTCGAACAGAAAGGATCCGGCCCAGCCCGCGTAAGTATCGCAAAAGCAGACCGCCCGCCCTTCCCCCAGCACTTCCTCGCATGCCTCCAGCGTCTCCCGTTCCGTCCCTTCGCCCTCTCCGTAGCCCGAAATTCCCAGTGCCATGCAGGCGATTTCTTCCCGCCCGATCCCGGCGGTGCGGCAGACGGCCGAAACGCCCTCTTCCATCTTTTTCCTCACGCCCTCTTTCCCGGCTCCCAGCACGGCGCAGCCCAGCCCCCGGTAGCGGGCGTAAATCCTCCCCTCTTCGTCCCCCAGCACGAACGCCGCTTTCGTCCCGCCGGAGTCCACTCCCAGATAATACATAGTTTCCTCCGCTCTCCCGTAATCCTTACGAACGTTTCTCCAGAAATCTGGAGAACACGAATCCCCTTTGTGTTCCTACGATAACTTCCGTCCAGTCCCCTTCCGTCCTTCCCGTCAGCTCCACCTCCGTGCCGTTGGGCAGGGAGGTGATGAGGACGTCTTTGGGCCCCTTTCTGAAATTCAGCACGCTGGATCCCACCGCAGCCCGGGGCGTCCCTTCGGGAAGCGGCTTCAGCCCTTCCGTCACGGGCCCCGGGACATCGTACCGCATGACCATGGAGATCAGCCCCCAGCGGTCCCAGGTATCGTCCAGCTTCTCCACGCAAAGCCCTTTTTGAGGATCGCTGCAGCAGAAAATGTCCCAGTCCAGCGGCCCTTCCCCATTTTTCCGATACAGATAGGCCACATCCAAAAAGCGCCCTTCCCCATCCGTCCGAAACACCGCGGCTCCCGGGAGCTGCACCAGCTCCAGGATGTTTTCTCCCACGTGCCCGTAGCACCATTCCTCGTATTGAAAGCGGATCCTCTCCTCCAGGCTTTCCTTTTGAAACGTTCCGATATGGAACTCCACCAGAGCGTTGGCGTCAAAAACCGGCCTGCCGGTCCATTTCTCCGTCTCCGGCCTTTGTTTCGCCATCTCCCGGGTCAAAATCTCCCCTTTCGCACCGGGATAATAGCCCCATTGCCCCAGCGGGGCCCGTTCTCCCGCATGGTCTTCCAGCCGCCTCAAAAACGCGCTGACTGCGGGCAAATCCATGATTTCCACTCCTCCGTCGATCATCGTTTTCCTCCTTTTCCTTTTCCTTTTCGAATCGATTTTCATCCCTTCACCGCGCCGATGGTAATCCCGCGGACAAAATATTTCTGCAGAAACGGATACAGCAGCACGATGGGGCCCGTGGCCACCACGGCGTTGGCCAGCTTCACCGTCTCCGTGGGGATCGCCGCGTTGACGAAGTTCTCCGCCCCTCCCTGGGCCACCGCCATGGCGGCGGTCAGAATCCGGTGCAGGCGGTACTGCATGGGCCACAGGTTCACATCGTTGACGAACAGGGACGCCAGATACCAGTTATTCCAATAGGCCAGGGCCAAAAACAGCCCCACCGTGGCCAGGATCGGTTTCGACAGGGGGACGATGATTTTGGTGAAAATATAAAAATCGCCGGCCCCGTCTATTTTTGCGGACTCCGTCAGGGAATCCGGTATCTGCTTCATGAAATTCCGAATCAGCAAAATGTTGAACGGGCTGCACATCATGGGAACGATCAGAGCCCAGACCGTCTCCTTTAACCCCATCTGGGAAATCAGCATATACCACGGGACCGTGCCCCCGGAAAACAGGGTGGTGAAATAGAAGAAAAACGCGATCTGGTTCGAATACCGCAGATCCCTTCTCTGCAGCACGTACCCCGCCATGGCCATGATCAAAAGCCCGGACGCCGTGCCCGCCGCCGTCACGAAGATGCTCACCAGATAGGACCGCCCGATCTCCTCCGGAAACCGGAAAATCATCCGGTACGCGTCCAGGGTGAACTCCTGGATCGCCAGGGAATATCCGTTTTTCATGATCGCCTGCGTGGACGACAGCGACCCGGAAATGATCATCACAAACGGCAGGATGCTGGCCGCCACCAGAATCGCGATGACGATATGGGCGACTGCGTTGAATATCGTTTTTTCGGCCCCTTCTCTTTTCAGTCTCATGAGTCCGTTTCCTCCTTTTCCTCAAAACAACTCTCAAAACAGCGCGTTGTCGGGATCCACGCGTTTCACCAGATGATTCGTAAACAGGACGATGGCCAGTCCCAGCACGGACTGATACAGTCCGGCAGCGCTGGAAACCCCCACGTTGAAATTGATCGTCAGCGATCTGTAAATATAGGTATCGATGATGTCCGTTGTGGGAAACAGCTGCCCGTTCCTTCCCACCAGCTGATAAAACAGCTCGAACTGCCCCCTCATAATCCCTCCCAGGTTGAAAAGGACGAGCATGAGGAAGGTGGGCTTCAACAGGGGCAGCGTGATGTACCGGATCTCCTTTAAAACGCTGCAGCCGTCGATCTTCGCCGCCTCATAGATCTCCCGGTCGATTCCCATGATGGCCGCCAGATATACGATAGTGCCGTATCCGATCCCTTTCCAGAGATAGAAGATCACGATGATAAAAGGCCAAAGCCCGGGTTCCGAATAGAAATTGACGGGCTCCGATCCCAGGTTTTTGAGGATTCCGTTGACCGCTCCGAATTCATAGTTAAACATGTTGTAGGCGATGGTCCCCACCACCACATAGGAAACGAAATAGGGCAGCAGGATGGCGGACTGGGAAAACCGTTTGAAAAACTTCCCCCCGATCTCTGTCAGCAAAATGGCCACAAGACACTGCAGCGTGTTGCCCAGAAAGATGAAAACGAGATTGTACAGGATCGTGTTCTTCGTGAGCATCCAGACCGGTGAATCCAGCCCCCCGTGGAAAAAATAGCGGAAGTTGGCCAGCCCCACGAACGGGCTGTGAAACAGCCCTCCCACGTAGTTGTAATTGATAAACGCATAGTAGATGCCGCACATCGGCAGATAGGAAAAGATCAGGAAATATAAGATCGCCGGGGCCACCATGCCGTACAGCGTCTTTTTCCGATACAGTTCCCGAAAGACGGACGTCTTTTTCTTCCGTTTCCCTTCCCAGGGCGCTACCTTTTTCCCCATTTCCCCAAATACCTTCCTTTCTTTTTTGTATTTACCAAACTTTTTATTAGATTCATGCTATCACGTTTCTTCTCCCCTTTCAACAACTTTTTCTATATTTTTTTAATTTATTATTCCGTTTTCCTGCTTTTATTCGATATATATTTCTGAAAATCCGGCATTTTTCGCCATTTTATATTATTATTTTTCTTATTTTATGCAGATTGATGTTTTTCCAGATTTGTTTTTTACATTACTTTTAATTACTATTTTTCATATTTTTCAAATAAATTTTTAGTTTTTTGTTGAATTGAACGACGGGCCATGCTATAATCGCCGTGTAGGGTATTTCAAAACTGTATCATCCATATTGCAGGGAGGTAAGAAATGAAGAAACGAAATGTAACGAGATGGTTGGGGCTTACTCTTTGTGCGGCATTGGCCGCAGGCGCTCTGGCAGGCTGCGGC